>VFQP010000110.1_pt1 | contig 229640 bp, 235 predicted proteins | sample 3512351 | NCBI WGS metagenome assembly VFQP01 (sample SAMN10412372, study PRJNA504923) | tailings metagenome | isolation source: Relicate 1 Philex TSF1 revegetated site | place: Philippines: Tuba, Benguet | collected 2017-08-29 | reverse complement strand
GAAGGCGGCCGCACCGTCGGTGCCGGCGTCGTCACCAAGGTCGTGAAGTAACTGAACCGGCGCGACAAGCGAGCAGATCATGGACAGCACCAATATCCGCATCCGGCTCAAGGCCTTCGATCATCGCGTGCTCGACACGTCGACGAGCGAGATCGTGAGCACTGCGAAGCGCACGGGCGCACAGGTTCGCGGTCCGATTCCGCTGCCGACCCGGATCGAACGGTTCACGGTCAATCGTTCGCCGCACATCGACAAGAAGTCGCGCGAGCAGTTTGAAGTGCGTACGCACAAGCGCGTGCTCGATATCGTCGATCCGACGCCGCAGACGGTGGACGCGCTGATGAAGCTCGACCTCGCCTCCGGTGTCGACGTCGAGATCAAGCTCGGCGCCTAAGGCAAGCGCAAGGGAAGAAGGAACAGGACCATGCGTTGCGGTCTCGTCACTCAGAAGGTCGGCATGACCCGCGTCTTCAACGACGCCGGTGAGCATGTGCCCGTCACCGTTCTGAAGGTGGACAACCTGCAGGTCGTCGCTGTCCGCTCGGAAGAGAAGGACAAGTACGTTGCCGTGCAGCTCGGTTATGGCAAGGCCAAGGTGAAGAACGTGACCCAGCCGATGCGCGGTCATTTCGCCAAGGCCAAGGTCGAGCCGAAGAAGAAGCTCGTCGAGTTCCGCGTCGCCAAGGACGCAGTCCTGGATGTCGGTGCGGAGTTGGTGCCGAGCCATTTCGTGCCGGGCCAGTTCGTCGACGTGATCGGCACCACGATCGGTCGCGGCTTCACCGGCGCGATGGTTCGCTGGAACTTCGGCGGCCTCGAGGCCAGCCACGGCGTGTCGGTCTCGCACCGCAGCCATGGCTCCACGGGTAACCGCCAGGATCCGGGCCGTACCTTCCCGGGCAAGAAGATGGCCGGCCACTACGGCCACGAGCGGGTGACCACGCAGAACCTGAAGATCGTCGCAGTCGACGACGAGAAGGGCCTGCTGCTGGTGTCGGGTGCCGTTCCGGGCCCCGCCAACGGCTATGTCATCGTCAAGGACGCGTCCAAGCGCGCCCGTCCCAAGGATGCGCCGTATCCGGCCGGCCTGCGTAAGGCTGCCGAAGCGGCCGCTCCGGCGGCCTGAGCGGCAAGGGTAGGATCATGAAGATCGCGGTAAAGACCATCGAGGGCGGCAGCGCCGGCGAGATCGATCTCGCCGACACTGTGTTCGCCGTTCCCGTCCGCAAGGACATCCTCCAGCGTTGCGTGACTTGGCAGCTTTCCCATCGCCAGCAGGGCACCCACAAGTCGAAGGGGCGCTCCGAGGTCACGGCGACGGCCAAGAAGATGTATGCCCAGAAGGGCACCGGCCGCGCGCGTCACGGCAACGAGGCGGCTCCGCAGTTCCGGGGCGGTGGCAAGGCGTTCGGCCCCGTCGTTCGCAGCCATGCCAGCGACCTGCCGAAGAAGGTGCGCAAGCTCGCCCTTCGGTCGGCGCTGTCGGCCAAGGCGGCCGAGGGCAAGCTGATCGTTGTCGAGGCCGCGACGCTCGCCGAGCCGAAGACGGCTCAGCTCAAGGGGCATTTCGGCAAGCTTGGCGTGACCAGCGTCCTGGTCATCGGCGGCGCCGAGATCGACACGAATTTCGCTCGTGCCGCGGCCAACATCGCTCATGTCGATGTGCTGCCGCAGCAGGGCGCGAACGTCTACGACATCCTGCGCCGCGACACGCTGGTGCTCACCAAGGATGCCGTCAAGCACCTCGAGGAGCGTCTGCAATGAGCGCCAAGCGGTACAAGGTCGAAACCGTCTCGCGCTCGCGGATGTACGAAGTGATTCGCGCGCCGCTGATCACCGAGAAGACGACCAACGGTTCCGAGCATAGCCAGGTGACCTTCAAGGTTGCGGCAGATGCGACGAAGCCCGAGATCAAGCAGGCCATCGAAGGCCTGTTCAAGGTCAAGGTGAAGGCCGTCAACACCGTGACGGTCAAGGGTAAGAGCAAGGTTTTCCGCGGCCGTCCCGGCGTGCGGAGCGACTGGAAGAAGGCGATCGTCTCGCTGGTCGAGGGTCACAAGATCGACGTGACCACAGGCCTGTAAGACGGGGGAACGACAATGGCGCTGAAGACATACAAGCCGATCACGCCGTCGCTGCGGCAGCTGGTCATCGTCGACCGAAGCGGGCTCTGGAAGGGCAAGCCGGTCAAGGAACTGACGCGCGGCAAGAGCGGGAGCGGCGGCCGTAACAACCACGGTCGCATCACCAGCCACCACATGGGCGGCGGGCACAAGCGCCGGCTGCGTCTCGTCGACTTCAAGCGCCGCAAGTTCGGCGTCGCGGCGACGGTCGAGCGTCTGGAGTACGATCCCAACCGGTCGGCCTTCATCGCGCTGATCAAGTACACCGATGGCGAGCTTGCCTACATCCTGGCGCCGCAGCGCCTCAAGGCCGGAGACGAGGTCGTCTCGGGCGAGCGCGTCGACATCAAGCCGGGCAATGCGATGCCGCTTGCCAATATGCCGGTCGGCACGATCGTGCATAACGTCGAGCTGAAGAAGGGCCGCGGCGGCCAGCTGGCACGCTCCGCCGGCACCTATGCCCAGCTCGTCGGCAAGGACGCGGGCTATGCCCAGATCAAGCTGAACTCCGGCGAGCTGCGCCTCGTTCCTGGCGAATGCCTCGCCACGGTCGGCGCGGTGTCCAATCCGGACAACCAGAACACGGTGATCGGCAAGGCCGGTCGCGCCCGCTGGCTCGGCATCCGTCCGGTCGTCCGCGGTGTCGCCATGAACCCGGTCGACCATCCGCACGGCGGCGGCGAAGGCCGTACCTCGGGCGGTCGTCATCCGGTCACCCCCTGGGGCAAGCCGACCAAGGGCAAGAAGACCCGTAAGAACAAGGCGACGGACAAGTTCATCATCCGCCGCCGGCATGCGACGCGCTAGGAGATAGACAGTGGCACGTTCCGTTTGGAAGGGCCCCTTCGTGGAAGGCAGCCTCATCAAGAAGGCCGAGAAGGCGGGTCAGAGCGTGCGCAGCGAGGTCATCAAGACCTGGTCGCGCCGTTCCACCATCCTGCCGCAGTTCGTCGGCCTCACCTTCGGCGTCTACAACGGCAAGAAGTTCATCCCCGTTGCCGTCACCGAGGAAATGGTCGGGCACAAGCTCGGCGAGTTTTCGCCGACCCGCACCTTCACCGGCCATGCCGGTGACAAGAAGGTGTCGAAGGAGTAACGCGCGATGAGCAAGCCATCCGCTCCCCGCCGCGAGGCGGACAACGAGGCCAAGGCCATCCTTCGCTCGGTGCGTATCAGCCCGCGCAAGCTGGATCTGGTCGCGGCGACGATCCGGGGCAAGAAGGCGGCGACCGCCGTCAACGAGCTCACCTTCTCGAAGAAGCGCATCGCGCGCGACGTGAAGAAGGCCCTGAACTCGGCCATCGCCAATGCCGAGAACAACCATAACCTCGACGTCGACCGCCTGGTGGTCGCCGAGGCGTCGGTCGGCAAGGGCCTGATCATGAAGCGCTTTCACACGCGTGGCCGCGGCCGCGCAGCCGGCATCGTCAAGCCGTTCGCCCATCTCACCATCGTGGTGCGCGAGCGTGCCGAGGCGGAGGACAAGTAATGGGTCAGAAGGTCAATCCGATCGGCCTGCGGCTCGGCATCAACCGGACGTGGGATTCCCGCTGGTACGCCGAGGGCGGCGACTATTCGAAGATGCTCCATGAGGACATCGGCATCCGTAAGGTGCTGCGCGAGCGGCTCGCCCAGGCGGGTGTCGCCAAGATCGTCATCGAGCGTCCGGCGAAGCGCGCCCGCGTCACGATCCACACCGCCCGGCCGGGCGTGGTGATCGGCAAGAAGGGCGCCGACATCGAGAAGCTGCGCGGCGATCTCGCCAAGCTCACCAAGGGTGAGGTTGCGCTGAACATCGTCGAGATCCGCAAGCCCGAGATCGATGCCACGCTGATCGCCGAGAACATCGCGCAGCAGCTCGAGCGCCGTGTCGCGTTCCGTCGCGCCATGAAGCGCGCCGTGCAGTCGGCGATGCGCCTCGGTGCCCAGGGCATCCGTATCAACTGCTCGGGCCGCCTCGGCGGCTCGGAAATCGCCCGCATGGAGTGGTATCGCGAGGGCCGCGTGCCGCTGCACACGCTCCGCGCGGACATCGACTATGGTACTGCCACGGCATTCACCACCTTCGGCACCTGCGGCGTGAAGGTCTGGGTGTTCAAGGGCGAGATCATGGCGCACGACCCGATGGCGCACGACAAGCGCGCCGAGGATGCCGCGCCGCAACGCACGCCGGCGCGCGTCGAGCGTACCGAGCAGAGGGACGCGTAAGTCATCATGCTGCAACCCAAGCGCACCAAGTACCGCAAGGCGTTCAAGGGCCGCATCCACGGTGTGGCCAAGGGCGGCTTCACACTCGACTTCGGTTCCTACGGGCTGAAGGCGATGGAGCCGGACCGTCTGACCGCCCGTCAGATCGAAGCGGCTCGTCGCGCCATCACGCGTCACATGAAGCGTGCCGGCCGCGTGTGGATCCGGATTTTCCCGGACGTGCCGGTCTCGAAGAAGCCGGCTGAAGTCCGCATGGGCTCGGGCAAGGGCGCGCCAGAATTCTGGGCCGCCCGCGTCAAGCCGGGCCGTGTGCTGTTCGAGCTCGAGGGCGTGTCGGTGACGGTCGCGCGCGAAGCGCTGGCGCTCGCCGCCGCCAAGCTGCCGATCAAGACGCGCTTCGTGAGCCGCGTCGGCGTCGAGGGCTAAGGGAGAGGGACATGAAGGCCACCGATCTGCGCCCCAAGAGCAAGGATGAGTTGAAGACCGAGCTCGGCAACCTCCGGAAGGAAGCGTTCAACCTGCGCTTCCAGAAGGCAGGCGGTCAGCTCCAGAAGACTGCCCGCGCGCGCCAGGTGCGCCGCGACATCGCCCGCATCAAGACGGTGCTGGGTGAGAAGGCTGCGGGCTAAGGAGTCGTAAATGCCGAAGCGAATTCTCGAGGGCGTCGTCGTCAGCGACAAGATGGACAAGACCATCGTCGTCAAGGTCGAACGGCGCGTTCAGCACCCGATCTACAAGAAGTTCATCCGTAGGTCGAAGAAGTATCACGCGCACGATGAGGCGAATGCCTATAAGGGCAAGATCGGCGAGATCGTGCGTATCCGCGAGTGCCGCCCGCTGTCCAAGACCAAGAGCTGGGAAGTTCTGGTCGAAGGCGCGAAGGCTTAAGCGGTCGGAGCAGCAACATGATCCAGATGCGAACCAACCTCGAGGTCGCCGACAATTCCGGCGCCCGGCGAGTCCAGTGCATCAAGGTGCTGGGCGGCTCCCGCCGCAAGTACGCCAGCGTGGGCGACGTGATCGTCGTGTCCATCAAGGAAGCCATCCCGCGCGGTCGCGTGAAGAAGGGCGAGGTCCATCGTGCCGTCGTGGTGCGTACGTCCTTTCCGCTTCGTCGTGTCGACGGCAGCGCCATCCGCTTCGACCGTAACGCCGCGGTCCTGCTCAGCAAGCAGGACGAGCCGATCGGCACGCGTATCTTCGGACCGGTGACGCGCGAACTGCGCGCCAAGAAGTTCATGAAGATCATCTCGCTGGCGCCGGAGGTGCTCTAAGCCATGGCGAACAAGCTCAAGATCCGGAAGGGCGACCGCGTCAAGGTCATCTCGGGCCGCAGCAAGGGCAAGGTGGGCGACGTCCTCCGCGTCCTTCCCACCGAGCAGCGGGTCGTGGTGTCCGGCGTGAACGTGATCAAGCGCCACACCAAGCCGAGCCGCACCGAACAGGGTGGCATCGTCGAGCGCGAGTCCGCGATCCACGTGTCGAACGTGGCTCTGCTCGATCCGAAGTCCGACAAGCCGACCAAGGTCGGTTTCAAGTTCCTGGAAGACGGCCGTAAGGTGCGCTTCGCGCGCGCCTCCGGCGAGACCATAGACCGGTAGGAGACGGGTCAATGCCCGCGCGACTGCAACAGCACTATACCAAGACCGTGCGCGAAGCGCTCACGAAGGAGTTCGCCTACAAGAACGCCTTCGAGGTGCCGAAGCTCGACAAGATCGTCATCAACATGGGCGTCGGCGAGGCTGTCAACGACCGCAAGGCCGTCGACGGCGCGGTGGCCGACCTGACGGCGATCACCGGCCAGAAGCCGGTCGTCACGCGGTCGCGCATCTCGATCGCAACGTTCAAGCTGCGCGAGGGCATGGCGATCGGCGCCAAGGTGACCTTGCGCCGCGACCGGATGTACGAATTCGTCGACCGGCTCGTGAACATCGCTCTGCCGCGCGTCCGCGATTTCCGCGGATTGAACGGAAAGTCCTTCGATGGCCGCGGCAACTTCGCCATGGGTCTCAAGGAGCAGATCGTGTTCCCCGAGATCGAGTACGACAAGGTCGACATGGTCCGGGGCATGGACATCATCATCTGCACGACGGCGAAGACGGACGCGGAAGCCAAGGCGCTTCTCCGCGGTTTCGACTTCCCCTTCGTGAACTGAGGCCGGAGAAACACATGGCCAAGACGAGTTCTGTCGAGAAGAACAAGCGGCGCGAGAAGATGGCGAAGCAGTATGCCGCCAAACGCTCCAGGCTGAAGGCGATGGCTGTCGACGACAAGCTGTCGCCGGAGGAGCGGTTCGAGGCGCGCCTCAAGCTCGCCGACCTGCCGCGCAACTCTTCGCCGACGCGTATCCGTAACAGGTGCGAGCTCACGGGGCGCCCGCGCGCCGTGTATCGCAAGTTCAAGCTGTCGCGCGTCGCGCTGCGTCAGCTTGCGTCGCTGGGGGCTCTGCCCGGCGTCGTGAAGTCGAGCTGGTAACCGGGGACCTTAAGACCATGGCGATGACAGATCCCGTCGGTGATTTGCTGACCCGCATCCGCAACGGCCAGTCGGCGCGCCTCGACAGCGTGACGGCACCGGCCTCGCGCCTGCGGTCGAGCGTTCTCGATGTCCTGCAGCGTGAGGGCTACATTCGTGGCTGGTTCGAGGAAGAGCTGCGCCCCGGCGTGAAAGAGCTCCGCATCGAGCTCAAGTACGACAACGGCCGTCCGGTGATCCGCGAGATCAAGCGGGTCTCCACTCCGGGCCGCCGCGTCTATTCGAAGATCCGCGAGCTGCCGCGCCATTTCAATGGCCTCGGCATCTCGATCCTGTCCACGCCGCGCGGCGTCATGTCCGACGCCGAGGCGCGCGCCGCCAATGTCGGCGGCGAAGTCATCTGCAAGGTGTTCTAACCATGTCGCGCGTCGGCAAAAACCCGGTTCCGATCCCCGCGGGGGTCACCATCGACCTCAAGGGCCAGCACCTCAAGGCCAAGGGCAAGCGTGGCGAGCTGCAGCTCGTCGTCCATGACGACGTGTCCGTGGCCAGGGAAGGCGAGGCGCTGGTGTTCAAGCCGCGCACCGATACCCGCCGCGCGCGCATGCAGTGGGGAACGGCCCGCAACCTGGCGAGCAACGTCGTCCGGGGCGTGTCGGATGGTTTCACCATCAACCTCGAAATCAACGGCGTCGGCTACCGCGCATCCGCGGACGCCAAGATGCTGAAGATGCAACTCGGCTTCAGCCATGACGTCGAGATCCCGATCCCGGCCGGAATCCAGATCAAGGCCGTGAAGCCGACCGAGATCGAGATCAGCGGTGCCGACCGTCAGCGCGTCGGGCAGATCGCGTCCGAGATCCGCAGCCTGCGGCCGCCGGAGCCCTATAAGGGCAAGGGCATCAAGTACTCGACGGAGAAGATCCGCCGCAAGGAAGGCAAGAAGAAGTAAAGGCGAACGCACATGTCAGACCGTAACGCCCTTTTCGCCCGCCGCCAGCGGCGCACGCGCTTCGCGCTGCGCCAGGCCGCCGGCGGTCGCCCCCGTCTGAGCGTGTTCCGCTCGGGCAAGCACATCTACGCCCAGGTCATCGACGACCGGAAGGGGCTGACCCTCGCTGCCGCGTCGTCGCTCGACAAGGACATCAAGGGCAAGCTCAAGACCGGCGCCGACAAGGGCGCAGCCGCCGAAGTCGGCAAGCTGATCGCAGAACGCGCGATCGCCGCCGGCGTCAAGGAAGTGGTCTTCGACCGCGGCGGCTACATCTATCACGGCCGCGTGGAAGCGCTGGCCAACGCCGCCCGCGAGGGCGGCCTGTCGTTCTGATCGGGAGTTAGTGCACATGGCTCGTTCACCCGGTGGCTCCGGACGTCCCCCGCGCGAGCGCGAGAGGGGCCGCGATCGCGAGCGCGACGAGGAAAACGAACTGACCGACAAGCTGGTCACCATCAACCGCGTCGCGAAGGTGGTGAAGGGCGGACGTCGTTTCGCCTTTGCCGCCATCGTCGTCGTGGGCGATCAGCGTGGTCGCGTTGGTCACGGCGCCGGCAAGGCGCGCGAGGTTCCCGAGGCGATCCGCAAGGCCACGGAAGCGGCCAAGCGTGCGCTGATCCGTGTCCCGCTGCGCGACGGGCGTACGCTGCATCATGACGTGCGCGGCCGTTTCGGCGCCGGCAAGGTCACGCTGCGGGCGGCTCCGGCCGGTACCGGCATCATCGCCGGTGGGCCGATGCGCGCGATCTTCGAGACGTTGGGCGTCAAGGACATCGTCGCCAAGTCGGTCGGCACTTCCAACCCGCACAACATGATCAAGGCGACCTTCAAGGCGCTCGAACTGCTCAACTCGCCGCGTATGGTCGCGACCCGTCGCGGCAAGAAGGTCGGCGACCTGCTGGGCCGTCGCGACGAAGCCACCGCCGAGGCGGCGGCCTGAGGAGCTGAACCATGTCCAAGGGCAAGACCATCAAGATCACCCAGACGGGCAGCCACATCGGCCGCACCGACGATCAGCGCGCGACGCTGATCGGTCTGGGCCTGAACAAGCGGCATCGCAGCCGCGAGCTTGTCGACACCCCCGAGGTGCGCGGCATGATCAACAAGGTGCGCCATCTGGTGCGTGTCGAAGAGGAAGCGCGCTGAGCCTTGGGCTGCAGCGCGGAGGTAACGAACGATGAGACTGAACCAGATCTCCGACAATCCGGGTGCCCGCAAGGCGCGCATGCGCGTCGGCCGCGGCATCGGTTCGGGCAAGGGCAAGACCTCGGGCCGTGGCGTCAAGGGCCAGAAGTCCCGCACCGGTGTCGCCATCAAGGGGTTCGAAGGCGGCCAGATGCCGCTGCATCGCCGGATTCCCAAGCGCGGCTTCCGTCCGCCGCATCAGAAGGTTTACCAGGTCGTGAATGTCGGTGCGCTGCAGAAGGCGATCGACGACAAGCGTCTGGATGCAGGCAAGATGGTCGACGCGGCCGCGATGCAGGCGGCCGGCCTCTTCAAGAAGATCGGCGACGGCGTGCGCCTGCTTGGCAAGGGCGAGATCAAGACCAAGATCGAAGTGAAGGTCGCGGGTGCCTCGGCATCGGCGATCGCCGCGGTCGAGAAGGCTGGCGGCAAGGTCGAATTGCCGCCCCAGCCTGCCGCCGAGGCGGCCTGAGCCGGACGGCGCCTGTGGGGGCGTTGCGTCCCCCTTGTGTCGTTGACGCGTGAGGTTCCATGGCATCCGCCGCCGAGCAACTAGCATCCAATCTGAACTGGGGAGCGATCGGTAGGGCGACCGAGCTCAAGAAGCGCCTGTGGTTCACCATTGGCGCGCTCCTGGTCTTCCGTGTTGGCGCGTATATCCCCGTGCCCGGCGTCGATCCGGCGGCCCTGGCGGAAATCTTCCGTCAGAACGCCGGCGGTATCGCCGGGTTGCTCGACGTGTTCTCGGGCGGCTCCATCGGCCGCATGTCGGTGCTGGCGCTCAGCATCATGCCTTACATCTCGGCCTCCATCATCATGCAGATCCTGACGACGGTCGTGCCGTCGCTCGAGGCGCTGAAGAAGGAAGGCGAGGCGGGCCGCAAGAAGATCAACCAGTACACCCGCTACGGCACGGTCGTGCTGGCCACTTTCCAGGCCTATGGAATCGCGATCGGGCTTGAGAGCCAGGTGGCGGCGGCCGGGCCTGTTGTGGTCGACCCCGGCATCTTCTTCCGGTTCGTGACGATCGTGACGCTTGTCGGCGGTACGCTCTTCCTGATGTGGCTGGGCGAGCAGATCACCGCTCGAGGCGTCGGCAACGGTATTTCGCTGATCATCTTCGCCGGCATCGTGGCGGCGCTGCCCGACGCGCTGGTGCAGACGCTCGAACTCGGCCGTACCGGGGCCTTGTCCGCCCTGTTCATCATTGCCCTGATCATCGGCATCGTGGTCGTGGTGGCAGTCGTCGTCTTTGTCGAAACCGCACAACGACGAATCGTCGTGCAGTATCCGAAACGACAGGTTGGCAACCGCATGTATGGCGGGGAGGCGTCGCACCTGCCGCTGAAGATCAACACGGCGGGCGTCATTCCGCCGATCTTCGCCTCGTCCCTGCTGCTCTTCCCGGCAACGATCGCGTCGTTCCAGGGCAATGCCGGAGAGCCCGGCTGGATGCAGTGGATATCGACCTATCTCGGACATGGGCAGCCGGCCTATCTGGTCGCCTATATCGCGCTGATCGTCTTCTTCTGTTTCTTCTACACGACGATTGTGTTCAATCCGACCGAGACCGCAGACAATCTGAAGAAGAACGGCGGGTTCGTGCCCGGCATCCGTCCGGGCAAGAATACGGCCGAGTATCTCGAGTACATCCTGAACCGGCTGACGGTCATCGGCGCGCTGTATCTTTCTGCCGTCTGCATCCTGCCGGAATTGCTGATCGCCCGCGGCGGCGTGCCGTTCTACTTCGGCGGTACCAGCCTGCTGATCGTGGTCTCGGTCACGCTCGACACCGTCACGCAGGTCCAGGCGCATCTGCTTGCTCATCAGTACGAGGGCCTCATCAAGAAGGCCCGGCTCCGGGGGAAGGGCCGATGAACATTATTCTTCTTGGGCCGCCGGGGGCCGGAAAGGGAACCCAGGCGCAGCGTCTCCAGCAGGAGCGGGGGCTCGTTCAGCTCTCGACCGGCGACATGCTGCGTGCCGCGGTCTCTTCGGGCAGCGACTTGGGCCTCAAGGCCAAGGGGATCATGGAGCGGGGAGAGCTTGTCCCCGACGAATTGATGGTCGGCCTGATCCGGGACCGGATTTCCCAGCCCGATTGTGCCAACGGCTTCATCCTCGATGGTTTCCCGCGCACCGAGGCCCAGGCCAAGGCGCTCGACAAGATGCTGGCCGAGACTTCCAAGAAACTCGATCGGGTGATCGAGATGGAAGTCGACGAGAAGGCGCTGACCGAGCGCATCGTCGGCCGGTTCTCCTGCGCCAAGTGCGGCGCGGGGTATCACGACAAGTTCAAGCGCCCGAAGGTCGAGGGCGTGTGCGACGTGTGCGGCTCCAAGGAGTTCACCCGGCGCAAGGACGACAATGCAGAGACGATGAAGACGCGTATGGTCGCGTATCGCGCCCAGACGGAGCCGCTCCTGCCGTACTACCGGGCACGGGGCGTGCTTCGAAAGGTCGACGGGATGGCCGAGATGGACGAGGTTTACCGCCAGATTTCAGGGGTTTTGGCGGGGACTTGACAAGGGTGAGTTCCGTTGACTCGGGGGCGCAGGTACATATAATCGCGCGCTTTTCCGGGGCCAGCGGAACGTGACGGGCGCGCGCAGGCGCGCCGTAAGTCTTTGAAGGAGTTAGAACTTTGGCTCGTATAGCCGGTGTGAACATTCCGACCGCCAAGCGCGTGGTCGTTGCACTCCAGTACATCCATGGGATCGGCCTGGCGAAAGCCAAGGAGATCTGTGGAAAAGTCGGGATCGACGAGTCGCGGCGCGTCAACACGCTGAGCGACGACGAAGTCATCCGTATCCGCGAGACCATCGACCGTGACTATACGGTGGAAGGCGATCTGCGGCGTGAAGTGGCGATGAACATCAAGCGCTTGATGGACCTCGCCTGCTATCGCGGCCTGCGGCACCGCCGCGGCCTGCCGGTCCATGGCCAGCGCACGCATACCAATGCGCGCACCCGCAAGGGTCCGGCCAAGCCGATCGCCGGCAAGAAGAAAGTTACGAAGTAATCCGAGGGGAATTGAATCATGGCCAAAGCCGCTGCTGCCGCCTCGGGCGCGCGTCCTCGCCGCAAGGAACGCAAGAACATCATTGCGGGCGTCGCGCACGTGAACGCTTCGTTCAACAACACGATCGTCACGATCACCGACGCGCAGGGCAATGCGATTGCCTGGTCGTCGTCGGGCCAGCAGGGCTTCAAGGGCTCGCGCAAGTCCACGCCGTTCGCTGCCCAGATGGCGGCAGAAGGCGCCGGCCGCAAGGCAATGGAGCACGGCATGCGCACCATCGAGATCCTCGTGCGCGGCCCCGGGTCGGGACGTGAATCCGCCCTGCGTGCGCTGCAGGCCGTCGGGCTGGCCGTGACGTCGATCCGCGATGTCACGCCGATCCCGCACAACGGCTGCCGTCCGCCGAAGCGTCGTCGCGTCTGAGTTGGGCGAGGGCGCGCCATCCGCGCCCGGCGCTTTTTGAGAATGTTGTCGCGAGCCCCTGCGGGCTCGCGTGAACCACCGGTCTAGAGAGGTAACCCCCCGTGCTTCAGAAGAACTGGCAGGACCTGATCAAGCCGGAGAAGCTCGTCACCGAAGCTGGCGTCGATCCTGGTCGCACTGCGACCATCGTCGCCGAGCCGCTTGAGCGCGGCTTCGGTCTGACGCTCGGCAACGCGCTGCGCCGAGTTCTCCTGTCTTCGCTTCAGGGTGCTGCCGTCACGTCGATCAAGATCGACAACGTGCTGCACGAATTCTCGTCCATTCCGGGCGTCCGCGAGGACGTCGTCGACATCGTCCTCAACATCAAGGCGATGGCCGTCAAGATGCAGGGCGATCGCCCGCAGCGTCTCTATCTTCGTGCCGTTGGGCCGGGCGAAGTGACGGCTGGCATGATCGAGCTTCCTGGCGACGTCCAGATCATGGATCCCAAGCACTTGATCTGCACGCTGGATGACGGCGCTTCCATCTCGATGGAACTGATGGTCGCCACCGGCAAGGGGTACATCCCGGCGTCGGCGAACCGTCCGGAAGACGCCCCGATCGGATTGATCCCCATCGATTCGGTGTTCAGTCCCGTGAAGCGCGTCTCGTACAAGATCGAGAACAGCCGCGTCGGCCAGGTCACCGACTACGACAAGCTGTCGATGACAGTGGAGACCAACGGCACGACGCGTCCGGACGATGCGGTGGCGCTGGCGGCCCGTATCCTGCAGGACCAGCTGCAGCTCTTCATCAACTTCGAAGAGCCGCGCGAAGTCCGCAAGGAAGAGCAGCAGGACGATTTCCCGTTCAACCGCAACCTGCTGCGCAAGGTCGACGAGCTCGAGCTGTCGGTGCGATCGGCCAACTGCCTGAAGAACGACAACATCATCTACATCGGCGATCTGGTTCAGAAGACCGAGGCGGAGATGCTGCGGACCCCGAACTTCGGCCGCAAGTCGTTGAACGAGATCAAGGAAGTGCTGGCTGGTATGGGCCTCCACCTGGGCATGGAAATCCCGGGCTGGCCGCCGGACAACATCGAAGAGATGGCCAAGCGGCTGGAAGAGCCGTACTAGGCCGACGAGAAGGAATTAAGTCATGCGTCACGGAAATCGCGGCCGGAAGTTCCACCGCACGGCAGAGCATCGCAAGGCGATGTTCTCCAATCTCGCGGGTGCTCTCATCAAGCACGAGCAGATCACGACCACGCTCCACAAGGCGAAGGACCTGCGTCCGATCGTCGAGAAGCTGGTCACGCTCGGCAAGAAGGGTGGCCTGCATGCCCGCCGTCAGGCGATCGGCTTCCTGCGCGACCCCTACGTCGCCGACAAGCTGTTCACGACCCTGGGCCCACGCTACTCCAAGCGTGCAGGTGGTTACCTGCGCGTCCTGAAGGCCGGCTATCGCTTCGGCGACGCTGCCCCTATGGCAGTCATCGAGTTCGTCGAGCGCGACACGGCTGCCAAGGGCCAGGACAGCGGCCCGTCGGCCGACCAGGCGACCCAGCAGGAAGCGGCGTAGCCCTTCTGCTCTCCCAGAATCAAAAACGCCCGGCCAATGGCCGGGCGTTTTACTTTGCTCAGAATTGCTCTTCGGCCAAGGCGAAGACAGTCCGTCCCGCCGCCTTCAGGGGCCCGAGCTGTGCAAGAGCGGGCGGCAGGATCACCTCGGCGTAGAAGCGCGCCGTAACCAGCTTCGCCTCGAGGAAAGCGGGATCGCCATCGCGTGCGGCGAGCCGCTGTTGCGCCACGAGTGCTCCCTTGGCCAACATCCAGCCACCGAGGGCCGTGCCTGCCAGACGCAGGAAGGGAACGGAGCCTGCCAGCGCCTCCGTGAGATTCGTCTTCGCCGATGCTGCCACCCAGCGCGTCGCTTCTTCCAGCGCATCCGCGGCAGCGAGCATCCCGGTCCTTATGGCTGCAATATCGTCGCCTGCGGCCGTCCCAAGCTCTTCGGCCGTGCCGCGCATCTCGGCGACAAGCGCCAGCATGGTCTCGCCGCCGTCCTTGGCGATCTTGCGTCCGACAAGATCGCGCGCCTGGATGCCGTTCGTGCCCTCGTAGATCGGCAGGATCCGCGCATCGCGCAGATGCTGCGCGGCACCGGTTTCCTCGACGAATCCCATGCCGCCGTGGATCTGGACACCGGTAGAGGCGATCTCGTTGCCGAGGTCGGTGAACCAGGCCTTCACGATCGGGATCAACAGGTCGACCCGGTCCTGCAGGCGACGGCCCGTCTCCTTGTCGATGGCCCTCAAGGCGCCGTCGAGACCAGCGGCCGTGTAATAGCCCAAGGCCCTCATGGCTTCGATCTGCGACCGCATCGACATCAGCATGCGTCGGACGTCGGCATGATGGACGATGGACACGGAGTCCGGCTTCGCGCTTCCGTCGTCCTTGGACTGGACGCGGGCACGGGCAAAGGCCGCCGCCTGCTGATAGGCACGCTCGGCGATGGCGAGGCCCTGGATGCCCACGGAAAGCCGGGCATTGTTCATCATGGTGAACATGTAGGAGAGGCCGCGGCCTTCCTCGCCGACGAGGTAGCCAACCGCGCCTCCGTCGTCGCCGAAGGACATGACACAGGTCGGGCTGGCATGGATGCCGAGCTTGTGTTCCAGCGATACGCAGCGCAGATCGTTGCGCTTGCCGGGCTTGCCATCGGCGCCGACCAGGAATTTCGGCACGATGAACAGCGAGATGCCGCGGACGCCCGGCGGGGCATCCGGCGTGCGGGCGAGGACCAGATGGACGATGTTGTCGGCCATGTCGTGCTCGCCATAGGTGATGAAGATCTTCTGGCCGGTGACGAGATAGTGGTCGCCGTTCTTCACCGCGCGGCTCTTGAGTTGGCCGAGGTCGGAGCCGGCCTGCGGCTCCGTCAGATTCATCGTTCCCGTCCACTCGCCCGAGATCATCTTGGGCAGATAGGTCGTCTTCTGTTCTTCGGATCCATGGTGATGGATCGCGTCGATGGCGCCCTGGTTGAGCAGGAGAACGAGGCCGAAACCCATGTTGGCGGCCTGCCACATCTCCTGGACCGTCGTGGCCAGCAGCCACGGCATGCCCTGCCCGCCGAAGGCCGGATCGAAGGGAAGGGAATTCCAGCCGCCCTCGACGAATTCCTTGTAGATGCCGGCGAAGCCGGGCGCGGTGCGGACGACGCCGTTTTCCAGCTTCGCACCCACCTTGTCGCCCTCGCGGTTGAGCGGTGCGAGGCCGTTGCCCGCAAGCTTCGCCGCTTCCTCGAGCACGGCATCGATCGTGTCGTCGGTCGCATGCTCGTATCCCGGCAGGGCGGCAACGTCCGAAAGGCCGGCGACTTCGCGCAATGCGAAACGCATGTCGGCCAGCGGCGCGGTGTAAGTCATGTTCTATCCTCCGGCGGCCAATATGCCGTGGCCCGTCGCTTTTGGCGACGGGCTCGGCTAGGTTGGCGGCAACATGACCGACACCGTCCTGCTCGCCATCGAAGGCTCTCGTGCCACCATCACGCTGAACGATCCGGCCAAGCACAACAGGCTCGATCCTGGCGGCCTGCGCCTGTTGCGGCAGGCGGTGGAGAAAGCGGATGCCGATCCGGCCGTACGCGTCACGGTGATCACGGGCGCGGGGGAAAAGACGTTCTGCTCTGGCTACGATCTCGGATCGATTCCGGCCGGCGAGCGCAAGGACGAAGGCAGCGAGGACAGTTTCGAGAAGGTCATGGACCGGATCGAGGCGATGCGCATGCCGACGCTCTGTGCGCTCAATGGCGGCGTGTATGGCGGCGCCACCGATCTCGCGCTCGCCTGCGATTTCCGACTTGGCGTGAAAGGCATGCGCTTCTTCATGCCGGCGGCCCGGTTTGGTCTGCACTATTATCCGAGCGGCATTCGCCGTTACACGCAGAAGGTGAGCCCGAGCTTTGCCAAGCGTGCGTTTCTATTGTCCGAGGATTTCCACGACACCGAGTTGCTGGCCGTTGGCTATCTCGACTGGCTGGTCGGGCGCGAGGATTTCGCCGCGAAGGTGGACGAGAAGGCGGACCGTCTTGCCGGTCTGGCGCCCCTGTCGATGGCCGGCATGAAGCGAGCCATCGAGCAGTTCGCGCAGGCGGACCCCGACGTCGAGTCGATCCGGGGCACCCAGCGTGCGTGCGCCAGGTCCGACGATCTGCGCGAAGGGCTTGCCGCTCTGGGCGAGCGCCGCACGCCGTCGTTCAAGGGGCGCTGAGGACGTCCCGCTCCGCGCCTGCGAGGGGGAACGCACCTCCTTCCGTGACCCTGCCGTGAAGCGATGTTTTCTCGCCCGCGCTTGCGATCGTCGCGAGGCCGGGGCACCTTGTGTACGGTAACGACCTTCCGGCAAGCCCGGGGGAGCTGACAGTGATAGTGGCTTCATCGGCGAGGCAATTTGTTGACCTCGAACCTGCAAGGCCGCATGCGGCGCAAATCGGCAATCCCGATGGGCAGACGGCGAAGTTCCTTGCCCAGTCGCGCCTAATCGAGATATGGCCGCTGCACTGACACCGCCATGCAACGCCGCCTCGCCGCCATCGTCCACGCCGATCTCGCCGGATTCACCCGGATGATGGAAGGCGCGGAGACCCGAACCTTCCGACACCTCAAATCTGCCCAGATCGAGGTCTGGCGGCCTGCGATCGACGCGGCGCGCGGCCGGCTCGTCGGAACGGCAGGCGACGCGATGCTGGCCGAGTTCGGCTCGGCGGTATCGGCTGTCGGGGCGGCCATCGATATCCAGGAGCGCATGGCGCAGTTCAACCAGGCGCTGAACGAGGAACAGCGCATGCTGTTCCGCATCGGCGTCCATCTCGGCGAAGTCATCATCGACGACGAGGACCAGAACATCTTCGGCGATGGCGTAAATCTCGCCGCGCGTATCCAGACCCTGGCCGAGCCGGGTGGCATTGCGGTGTCGCGGGCCGTGCGAGACCTGGTCGAGCTGCGCGTCGAATACGCCTTCCACGATGGCGGCGAGCATCAGCTCAAGAACGTGAGCCGCTCGGTCCAGGTTTTCCATGTCCGCCAGGCCGTGATGGCGCCCGGTACCACGACGCGCATGGTGCCGCAGATCACGCTGCGCTTCGAGGGGCCGGACTCGGCTGGCCGGAAGCATGCCTTCGAGGTCGCTCTCGACAAGCTGGTCGGACAGTCCCAAGGCATGTTCATCGGTCGCGCCGCCGACCAGTGCGAGCTGGTGGTGCTGCATCCCACCGTATCGCGCCGGCATGCCAAGCTCAGCCTGGCGGGCGAGGCGCTTCAGGTCGAGGATCTCGGGTCGACCAACGGGACCGCGGTCAATGGCAGCACGCTGCGTGCCGGCGCGCCGGCGGCTTTGCAGGCCGGGGCCAAGCTGCGCCTCGGGGACGTCGAATTCGTCATCCAGCACGTCTGACGGCGGATGGCATGAACGAGCCCACCAAAATCTCTGGAGGTCCGGGCCCGCAGCCCGATTTCGACTATGTCGCGCTGAAGCCCGGACAGACGATCGGCAGGTACGAGATCGTCGCGGTGCTGGGGCAGGGTGGCTTCGGCATCACCTACCGCGCGCGCGACATCCAGCTCGACCGCGAGGTCGCGATCAAGGAGTACTTGCCGTCGGCGCTGGCGGTCCGTCAGGACGGTTCCACGGTCCTGCCGCGCACCACCAAGATGGCCGACGATTTCGGCTGGGGCCGCGACCGCTTCGTCACCGAGGGACGCACGCTGGCCAGCCTGCATCGCGTGCCCGCCATCGTGCAGGTGTTCGACTTCCTCGAGGCCAACGGAACCGCCTACATCGTGATGGAACTCCTGAGCGGCGAGACGCTCGAGGAGCGGATCGCACGCAATGGCAAGCTCACGCCGGAAGAGGTCGACCGCATCCTTTGGCCGCTGCTCGATGGCCTCGCACAGGTTCATGAGGCGGGCTTCCTTCATCGCGACATCAAGCCCGCGAACATCCTGCTCGATGCCGCCGGCAATCCCACGCTGATCGACTTCGGCGCATCGCGCGCCGCCATGGTCGGTCGTACCTCCGCCATGACGGCGATCTTCACGCCGGGATACGCGGCGGCCGAGCAGATGACATCGGCCAAGCAGGGGCCATGGTCCGACATCTATGGCCTTGCCGCCACGATCTACCATGCGATCACGGGCAAGACGCCGCCCAATGCCTTCGACCGCATGCTCGACGATACGTACGAGCCTCTGGCCAGGATCAATCCGCCGGGGTTTGCACCGGGCCTGCTGGCGGGTATCGACGCGGGCCTGACCGTGGCGGCACGCGACCGGCCGCAATCGATTGCAGGCTGGCGACCGATCCTCGGCATGGCAGCCGCGCCGGAAGCCGGTGCGACCATGATCATGGGGCGAACCGACGAGACGGTCGCGCCGGGGCGTGCGTCGGCAACGGCGATAGGGGGCACTGTCGCTCCCTCTACGTCCGGACCTGCGCCGGCCCTGGCGGCCGAAGCGCCAGCATCGGCGGCTCCGAAGCGGACAGGCCTCTGGGTGGCCGTCGCTGCCGTCGTCCTGCTCGCGCTTGGCGGCGGTGGATATTACGCCATGGCGACGCGCGGACCTGATCCGGAAATGGTCAAGGCGCGCGCTGCTGCGGAGGCGGCCGAGGAAGCCAAGCGCAAGGCAGAGGAAGAGGCCGAGCGCCTGCGCGCCGAGAAGGCGCAGCAGGCGGAGAAGGCGAAGGCGGAGCAGGCAGCCCGCGAGAAAGCGGAAGCGGATGCCGCGGCCCAGCGCAAGCTGGAGCAGGACACGAGACAGCGCATCGAGCAGGAGCTGGCAGACAAGCGGCGTGCGGACGAGGAAGCGCAGCGGAAGGCGGAAGCCGAGGAGGCCGCGCGGCGCAAGGCCATCGAGGATGCGCGCAAGGCGATTGAGTTCGTCGCGGGCAATTTCGATCATTTCGGCAAGTCGCTGATGCTGATCGCTCTCAAGGACAAACCTGGCGAGGTACGTCTCCAGGGCGTCGATGTCGTGGACGATCCGGCGTTGCTCAAACTCGGCGTCGACGCGCTTGCCGCACAACCAAGAAACCTGCGCTGCCGCCAGACCGACCGTCTGACGGACGGCACGCCGCTCTACCGTTGCCTCGTGACGCAACTGAATGCCAAGGAGCCGCTCGCCGACATCCCGGATTCGGACCGGCTCGACCTTGCCCTCGCTCTGGTCCGCAACGGCCTGGTTCTGGCATCCTGCGATGCACCGCGCACCTATGCGGACGCAGAGGATGAAGCCCGTGGCGGCAAGAAGGCCCTGTGGGGTAGAGTAAACGTTCCAGAATACAAACGGAGATGCTCGAGATGACTGCCATGACTGTCGACACGTTCTCGCGCTCGTTGCGGAAGATCGCGATGGGGGTTGTGGGGATGGTTGCCGCCCTCGGCCTCGCTACCGGCTGCATGACGGACGATCGGGGCCAGCCGACCAACCAGGCAACGGGCACCGTGCTCGGCGCGGCTCTTGGCGGCGCGGTCGGCGGTCTCGCCTTCGGATCGGTCGGCGGTGTCGTGGGCGGCGCCCTGATCGGCGGCCTTGCGGGCAATCTGGTCGGCAAGGCGCTGGACGACCAGGAGCGTCGTCGCTTGGCCGAGGCGACCCAGAATGCCTTCGTCGCCGAGACCAACGTTCCGACGACCTATACGGTCGAGCCGACCAAGTCCTCGTCGTCCTCCTCGACGGCCGCACCGACGGTCGTCGGCGCGAAGCCGGTGGCGCCTGCCTCGACGCGGGCCGACGGCAGCACTTGCCGCCCGATCGAACTCACAGCCACCAAGAACGGCCAGACGACCACGGAGACGTCGACTTTCTGCCGCTCTGCAGGCTCGTCGGAGCTCAAGCCCGTCTCGGTCTGATCCGCCCCATTGCCCAAGGACGGCCGGCGGTTCGCACCGCCGGCCGTTTTCGTTTGGGGACGAATGGTCCGCCCGACACAACTAGGTCATCTTTGCGGGGCAGGAGAGAGGCATGAAGGGCAATCCGAAAGCGGCGAAGCTGCGCGACCATCTCGCGAAGGGCGAATTCATCCTCGCACCGGGCATCTATGACGGCATTTCCGCGCGTGTCGCCGATCGTATGGGCTTTCCGGCACTCTACATGACGGGGTATGGCGCAACGGCTTCGATGCTTGGGCTGCCGGACGCCGGCCTAGCCACCTATTCGGACATGCTGGGCCGCGCGGAGATGATCTGTTCGGTCGTCGAGACGCCGCTGATCGCCGACGCCGATACGGGTTATGGCGGCCTCCTGAACGTGCAGCGCACGATCCGCGGCTATGAGGCGGCGGGGGTGGCGGCGATCCAGATCGAGGATCAGGAGATGCCGAAAAAATGTGGTCATACGCCCGGCCGCCGCGTCGTGCCGGCAGAAGACATGGTCCTCAAGTTGCGTGTGGCGGCCGATGCGCGTCGCCACGAGGAAACGTTGATCGTTGCCCGCACCGATGCGCGTACGGCGCATGGCCTCGACGAGGCGTTGCGACGTGCCCGGCTCTATGCCGAAGCGGGAGCCGACATCATCTTCGTCGAGTCGCCCGAGAGCGAGGCCGAACTCGAGAGGATCGGCCGCGAGATCGACAAGCCGCTGCTCGCAAACATGGTCGAGTTCGGCAAGACTCCGCGGGCGGAAATCGACCGGCTGCAGAAATGGGGGTTCGACGTTGCGATCTATCCAGTGCTTGGCCTGACGGTCGCGGCCGAGGCGATGCGCAGTTCGTTCGCCCATCTCAAGGCGGCCGGCACCAGCGTCGACGATCCGAACCCGCAATACGACGATATCCATGGCCTCATGGGATTCCCTGAAGTCTGGGATTTCGAGAAGCGTTGGGCACCATGAACCAGAACCGCAAGCAGCTTTTCGAGATATTGTCGCGCCTGCCGGCCCGCGTCTGGATTCAGGCGATCCTGGCGCTCATCGGTTTCGTCGTACTGGCCGTTCTGGGCTTTGCAGTGATCGCCGGCATTGCAGGCGTCGCGCTGTTGGCGCTGCTCGCCTTCAAGGCGAAGACGTGGTTCCTAGGTCTGTTCGGTCGGGGGCCCGCTGCCGGCCCTCCCGCACATCATGATGGTCACCACGGCCCCAACGAGGGCAAGGTGATCGACGTGCAGTACGAGATTGTCGATCGCCGTGGAGAGAAGACGCCGCGCGAGTGACGGCGACGTCGAGGTCCCAGGTCAGACCCGCAATACCTTGTCGGGGTTCATGAGATTCTGCGGGTCGAGGGCACGCTTGATGGCGCGCATCGTGTCGAGCTCGATCCTGCTGCGATAATGCTCGAGCTCCTCGACCTTTATGCGGCCAATACCGTGTTCTGCGGAGATCGAGCCGCCATGGCTGGTCACGAGGTCGTAGATCGCGCCGCTGATCGCGTCTCCGTACTCGAAGAACTGTGCCTTGGTCCAACCCGGCGGCGACTGGCAATTGAAATGGAGGTTGCCGTCGCCGACATGTCCGAACGGCACCGGCCGGCAGTCGGGTAGCGCCTTCTTCATGGCGGCGAGGCCCTCGGCCACGAACTCCGGCAGCTTGCTCACCGCGACCGAGATATCGTGCTTGATCGACGGGCCTTCTTTCTTCTGAGCCTCGGAGTGATTCTCCCGCATGGCCCAGAAGGAGCGCGCCTGCGCCTCGTTCTGGGCGATCACGGCGTCGAGCACGAGACCTTTCTCCATCGCCTCGCCAAGATACGCTTCCATCCTGTCGCGCAGCCCGGCCTGGTTCCCGCCTTCGCGCGGCGCGCGCGACGAGGACCATTCGAGCAGGACGTACCAGTCGTGACGGCCTTGCAGCGGATCGGTCGCGCCTGGAATGTGCTTGAACACGAACTCCAGACCCTGGCGGCCCATCAGCTCGCATGACGTGACATTGTCTTCCGAGGCGGCGTAGGCGCCACTCAGCAACTCGACGGCCGCCTCGGGCGACGCGACGGCATTCCACGACGTCGCGACGTCCTTCGGCTTCGGCCAAAGCTTCAGCACCGCCTTGGTGATGATGCCGAGGGTCCCCTCGGCGCCGAGATAGAGATCCTTGAGATCGTAGCCGGTGTTGTCCTTCTTGAGCGCCCGCAGGCCGTCCCAGATATCGCCGTTCGGCAGGACGACTTCCAGACCGAGAACAAGGCTGCGCGCATTGCCGTACTGCAGCACCTGCACGCCGCCCGCATTGGTCGAGAGGTTGCCGCCGATGGTGCAGCTTCCCTCGGCGCCCAGGCTGAGCGGGAAGAGCCTGTCGTTGTCGGACGCGGTCTCCTGGATGGTCTTTAAGATGACGCCGGCCTCGACCGTCATCGTATAGCCCACGCGATCGATATCGAGGATGCGGTTCATGCGCGTGAGGGAAAGCACGATCTCGCGCCCGTCCTCGCGCGGCGTGGCGCCGCCCGACATGCCGGTATTGCCACCCTGCGGCACGATCGCGACCTTCTCCGTCGCGCACAGCTTCACGACGGCCGAGACCTCGTCGGTGTTGGCCGGCCGTACGATGGCGAGCGCCTTGCCGAGATAATTCTCGCGCCAGTCGGACAGGAACGGACGCTTGTCGGCGTCGTCGAGGATCAGTCCCTTGTCGCCGACGATGGCGCGCAGCTTGTCGATCAGGTCGGTCATCAGACTCGCAATACCTTGCCGGGGTTCATGATGTTCTTCGGGTCGAGGGCGCGCTTGATGGCGCGCATCGTGTCGAGCTCGGTCCGGCTGCGGTAGTGCGCCAGTTCGTCGAGCTTGTCGATGCCGATCCCGTGCTCGGCGGAGATCGAGCCGGCCATCGAGGTGACGAGATCGTTCACTGCGCGCGTGATGGCCGGGGAGTACTGGTGCAGCGTCGGCCGGTCCATGCCCTTCGGACCCATGAAGGAGAAGTGCAGGTTGCCGTCGCCGATATGGCCAAGCGGATAGGGCCGGATGGAGGGCAGCACGTCGTAGGCAGCCTTGATGCCCTTCTCGATGAACTCCGGAATCTTCGAGATGGAAACCGAGATATCGTAGCTGAGTCCGGGCCCCTCGGCGCGGGAGGCTGGGGCGACGGACTCGCGGATGATCCACATGTTGCGCGACTGCGCCTCGTTCTGGGCGATCACCGCGTCGAGAACGCGGCCGGCCTCCATCTGGTCGGCAAGGAACTGCTCCATCTTCTCCGACATCCCCTCGGCGCCTTCGGCGCGCGGGCGTGAGGAAGACCATTCGAGCAGCAGGTACCAGGGATGGTCGGCCCTGAGCGGGTCCTGCGTGCCGGGTATATGGCGCAGCACCATGTCGATGCAGGCGCGGCTCATCAACTCGCAGGATCCGACATTGTCCTCCGACGCCGCGTGCGCGTCGGACAGGATCTCGATGGCGGCCTGCGGATCGCGGATCGCGAGCCACGCGGTCGTGATGTCCTTCGGGGCGGGCCACAGTTTCAGCACGGCCTTCGTGATGATCCCGAGTGTGCCCTCCGCGCCCATGAACAGATGCTTGAGGTCGTAGCCGGTATTGTCCTTCTTGAGCGAGCGAAGGCCGTTCCAGATGTCGCCGTTGGGCAGCACCACTTCCAGGCCCAGCACGAGGTTGCGGGCGTTGCCGTAGCGCAGCACCTGCACGCCGCCGGCGTTGGTCGAAAGATTGCCGCCGATCATGCAGGAGCCTTGGGCTCCGAGACTGAGCGGCAGGAAGCGGTCGTGGCCCGCCGCCGTCTCCTGGAGGGTCTGCAGAATACAGCCGGCCTCGACGGTCATGGAGTAGCCGACAGGATCGACGTTCAGGACCTTGTTCAGGCGGCCGACAGACAGGACGATGCCGGTATGCGACGGGTAGGGCGTGGCACCACCCATCAGGCCGGTATTTCCGGCCTGGGGCACGATGGCGATGCCATGGTCGTGACAGAGCTTCACGACCTTCGACACTTCCTCGACGGTGGCGGGACGCACGACGACGGCGGCATTGCCGACCATCGATCCCTTCCAGTCCGTGACGAAGGGCTGCTTGCCCTGTTCGTCGAGGATTAGGCCTTTCTCGCCGACGATGTCGCGCAGGGCATCGAGCAAGGCCGACGTGACGGGAGCGGTCGGAATGACGGGCGGCAGGACGGTGTCGGGCATTGTTTCCTCGGGCTTTTGCCGCAGATTAGCGGCGGCTGCCGGTGCCGTCATCCGCAGCGGCGCGCCTGAGCCGATCGTTGATCGCAAGGCCGAGCCCCGTTTCGGGGATCGGCATCACCGCAATACGCCCGATGCCTGGGCGGTCGAGCGCCCGTAACATCGCGAAGAGGTTGGCCGCCGCTTCGCCGAGATCGCCTGAAGGGCTGAGGTTGAACGTCAGCATGGCGCCGGGCGGAATGTCGGACCCGAAGGCAAGGAGGCCTTCGTCCGCCCCGACCTCGCGTGCGCCCAGGCGTACCGGGCGGTTGGGTGCGTAATGACTGGCGAGTTGTCCCGGCGACTTGCGCGCGGACTCGCCGGCAGGAATCGCCTCGCTGAGGTCCAGCCGGCCTATCACTTCTTCGATGGCCTCGCGCGTGGCGCCGCCGGGCCGCAGCAGGGTGGGCCGGTTCCCTGACAGGTCCAGCACGGTGGATTCGACACCGACGAGACAAGGGCCGCCATCGAGGATCAACGGGGCGTTTTCCCCGAGAGACTCCGTGACGTGTTCCGCCCGCGTGGGACTGACCGCACCGCTGCGATTGGCCGAGGGGGCTGCGACGGGCCGTCCGGTGGCACGCAACAAGGCCTGCGCGATCGGGTGCGACGGCACGCGGATCGCCACCGTGTCCAGGCCTGCCGTCGCGAGCAGCGACACGGGGGAGGCGTCGGCCCTCGGGAGGACGAGCGTCAACGGGCCCGGCCAGAATCGTCCGGCGAGGCGATCGGCCCAATCGTTCCACCGCACGAGCGACAGGGCATCTGCCGTCGCCGCGACGTGCGCGATCAGAGGGTTGAACTCCGGGCGACCCTTGGCCGCGAAGATCGCGGCGACGGCGCGGTCGTTGGTGGCATCGCCGCCCAGCCCGTACACCGTCTCCGTGGGGAACGCGACGAGACCGCCGGCCAGCAGCGAAGCCGCCGCCTCGGCGACGGACTCGGCCGTTGGCGGCAGAATCCTCATCGCGCGGCCAGGCTTCGGGCGATGAAGTGGGGATTGCGGTAGGGAGGGTGGCCGTAGGTGAGGGGTCGGCCATCGGTCGTCACGACTTCGCCGCCGGCGGCCTCCAGTACGCCCTGTCCGGCTGCCGTGTCCCACTCGCAGGTCGGCCCAAAGCGAGGGTAGATGTCGGCCTTGCCCTCGGCGATCAGGCAGAATTTCAGCGACGAGCCGGCCTGCACGCGGTCGGCGACGGTGAGGCCATTGTTGCGGAACCAGATATCGAGATCGCTGTAGATCGCGTGACTGCGGCTGGCACAGGCCGTGAGGCCGGCAGCCGGCGGCGTGCGCGTCGCGATGGCGGAGAATGCTCCGTTCCCGGCGCGCTTGTCGGCACCGAGCCCGGCTGCGCCGCGCCACAGCGTTTCGGAGGCCGGGGCGAGGACGATGCCGAGCGTCGGCCGGCCGTTCTCGACCAGGGCGATGTTCACCGTGAACTCGCCGTTCCTCTTGATGAATTCCTTGGTCCCGTCGAGCGGGTCGACCAGCCAGAACGGCCCGCCGTCGAGCTTCGGGACCCGGCCCGCCGCCATCTCCTCCTCGGCGATGATGGGGACGCCGGGTGTCAGCTTGTCCAGCCCAGCCAGAATCACTGCTTCGGCGGCATGGTCGGCGTCGGTGACAGGACTCTTGTCGGCTTTGTCGCGAACGCCGAGATCGCCGGCGTAGATTCGCATGATTTCGCGGGCCGCGGCCTCGGCGATCTCGGTGCAGGCGTCACGCAACGCGGTACGCGAAGGAAGAACGGTGCTCATGGGAGGCGTCCTTATAAACCGCCTTACGCTTCGCCTTGACAGCAAACTTTACACTCGCAAATAATATAGAACAGTGTTCCATTATTTAGAATAAATGTGAGGAAACGATGCCGGTCAACGTTATTGGAATGATCGGCGTGGCCCCGCCGCAGGGGACGGCGCTCCACGTCATTGCGGGCGGTATTTCTCCCGGCTTCCTCCGGGATTTCGCGCAGGCGCACGAGACGGCGGGCTTCGATTATGTGCTGGTCGGCTACTACGCATCGTCGGCCGAGGGCTTCAATGTCGCGAGCTACGCCGCCTGCCACACGAAAAAGCTCGCCTACCTGATCGCCCATCGTCCCGGAGTCGTGGCGCCGACTCTGGCGGCCCGCGCCGCCGCGACGCTCGACCAGCTTTCCGGCGGCCGGCTTGCCCTGCACATCATCGTGGGCAACAGCGACGCCGACCAGCAGCGCGAAGGCGACTTCTCGCCCAAGGAAGAGCGCTATGTGCGTGCTGCCGAGTATCTCGACGTAATGCGCAAGGTCTGGACCTCGGCGGAGCCGTTCGACTACGAGGGCAAGTTCTACCGGTTCCGCGACGTCTTCTCGGAGGCCAAGCCGCTCCAGCAACCGCATCCGCCCTTGTTTTTCGGGGGCTCCTCGCCGGGTGCGATGGAGATGGGGGCGCAGCATTGCGACACGTTCGCGATGTTCGGCGAGCCGCTCGCGGAGACGGCGGAGCGGATGGCGGAGTTCCGCCGCATGACGCAGCCTTTTGGACGGACGCCCCGCTTCAACGTCTCGTTCCGCCCGATCATCGCGGATACCGAAGGCGCGGCCTGGGACAAGGCGAAGAAGATCCTCGACGACCTGAAGTCGAGCGGAGCCATGCCGACCAAGGCCCAGGACAAGTCGGCGGAGCGCCTGGTGGCCCTGGCCCAGCGCGGCGACGTGCATGACGAGCGGCTTTGGATGCCGGTGGCCGGTGCAGCCGCGGGCAAGGGGAACACCTCGTGCCTCGTCGGCACACCCGAGCAGGTCGCGACGGCGATGCTGAAATACTACCGGATCGGCGTGACGTCGTTCCTGATCCGCGGCTTCGACCCGCTGGGCGACGTCGCGGAGTTCGGACGGGAACTGATCCCCCGTCTGAAGGCCGGAGCGCTGCAAATCGACCGCGAGTCCGCGGCGGCTGCCTGAAGGATGCGCCACGACGGGTCGCTCGCACCCCTTCGGGGCGAGCTTGTCGTGGTCGCAGGGCCATACAGTTAAAATCTGAAAGAGAGGAAACGTGTTCAGGAAGACTTTTTGCGGCGCACTGTTGGGCGCCGCCGCGCTGTCGCTCGGCCTCGTTGGAGTCGCATCGGCCCAGTATCCGGACAGGCCGGTAAAGCTTGTGGTCCCTTATCCGCCGGGCGCTACGAACGACCTGCTGGCGCGGGTGCTGGCCGAACCTCTGTCCAGGGAACTGGGGCAGAACGTCATCATCGACAACAAAGGCGGCGCAGCGACCGCCATCGGCGCCACGGCCGTCGCCAACGCGCCGGCCGACGGCTACACGCTGCTGCTCGGGACCGGCACGACCTACACGCTCAATCCGCTTCTCAAGAAGGGGCTGAGTTACGATACCGACCGCGATTTCCGCATGGTGTCGATCATCGCCGAGGTGCCGATCGTCTTTATCGTGAACCCGCAGTTCCCGGCCAAGACGCTGTCGGAGTTCGTCGCCTATGCCAAGGCAAACCCCGGCAAGGTGAACTTCTCCTCGTCCGGACTTGGTTCCTCGCTGCATCTGGCCGCCGAGTTGTTTGCCCAGCGCGCCGGCATCAAGATGACCCACGTCCCCTACCCGGGCAGTGCGGGCGCCATGAGGGCGCTTCTGTCGAACGAGGTGCAGATGTTCTCCGAAGTGGTGTCTGGCGCGCTGCCGCAGATCGCGCAGAAGAGCGTGCTGCCGCTTGCCATCACCAGCGCGAAGCGATTGGCCGTCGCGCCGGAAATCCCCACCGTCGCGGAAAGCGGCTTTCCGGGATTCGAGGCGTTGGGTTGGTACGGGCTTGTCGTACCCAAGGCCACGCCGGCGCCGGTCGTGGCGCGACTGGAGGCGGCGATCAACAAGATCCTGGAAAGTGGGGTGTTGCAGGCGCGCTTCGAGCAGCTGGGCATCGTGATCCCCGGGCCGCAGCAACCCGGATCGGCGGAGAAATACCTGGCCAGGGATCGTGCGCTGTGGGAGCCGCTGATCCGCTCGCTCAACATCTCCCTCGACTGAAACGGCACCTCGCGGCATGGACACCACGGTCGTCAAGGCGCTCAATATCCTGGAGGCGCTCGCCGCCAGCGCCAAGCCGCTCGGCGTCACCGAGCTGGCGACCAGCCTGGGCCTGTCCAAGAGCAACGTCCATCGGCTGCTGCAGACGCTCGCCAGCCGCGGGTACGTCGCGTCAGTCGATCATCGATACGCGGCCACCACGAAACTCTGGGAGCTGGGCGCGCTGATCGTCGGCCGGCTCGACGTCGCTCGGATTGCCGCCCCGGTGATGCAGCGGCTGGTGGCGGAGGTCGACGAGACGGCGCACCTGTCGGTGCTCGACATGCCGGCCTGCGAGGTCGTGTCGATCCACAATGTCGAAAGCACGCAACCCGTGCGAGCCTATTCCCGGATCGGCCAGCGCACCCCTGCGCATTGCGTGGCGACAGGCAAAGCCCTGCTCGCCGTTCAGCCCTCCGACCTTCTGGCGGCGCTGCCCGAGGAACTGCAGAAATTCACGCCGCATACGCTGTATCGGCGGGCCGACCTTCTTGTGGCGCTGGAGAAGATACGGCGCGATGGTTACTCCACGAACGTCGGGGAGTGGCGGGAGCAGGTCGGCGGCGCGGCGGCTGTAATCTACGATCATGGCGGGCGTCCCGTGGCGGCGCTCGGCCTGACCGTGCCGGTCGAACGCCTGCAGCCGGACGTGATGAGCCGCTACATCCCGCTGCTCACGGCGGCAGCGGACGAGGTGTCGCGTCTGATGGGTGCGCCGGCATCGCGGCGCTGACGCTCAGCCCTTCAGCACGCGTCCCGCGACGGCATCGAGGCGCGCCACGATCTCCGGCGAACGCGCTGCCGGCGCGGTGATCAGCGCATGCTCCAATGCATGGTCGCAGCCGGCAGGGCAGGCATCGGGACGGGTGGTCGCCAGACGCGGGGCAACCATGGTCACCAGGGATTTCGCCTTCTCGGCATTGTCGTGCAGCACGCGCACGATGTCGGCGACCTGCACATGGTCGTGATCCGGATGCCAGCAGTCGAAGTCCGTGACCATGGCGACCGTCACGTAGCAAATCTCCGCCTCGCGGGCGAGTTTCGCCTCCGGCATGTTGGTCATCCCGATCACATCGCAGCCCCAGCTCCGATAGAGCTTCGACTCGGCAAGGCTGGAGAATTGCGGGCCTTCCATGGCGAGGTACGTTCCGCCGAAGCGGATCGGGTAGCCTGCTTCCTTGGCGCAGCCGTAAACCATCTCGGCGAGCCTGCTGCACGTCGGATGCGCCATCGAGACATGCGCTACCAGTCCTTCGCCGAAGAAGCTCTTCTCGCGGGCAAAGGTCCGGTCGATGAACTGGTCGACCACCACGAAATGGCCGGGTGGCAGGTCCTCGCGCAGCGAACCGCAGGCGGAAAGGGAGAGGATGTCCGTGACGCCGGAGCGTTTCAGGGCATCGATGTTGGCTCGATAGTTGATCGAACTGGGCGAATGGCGATGACCACGGCCGTGGCGCGGGACGAAAACGACCTGCAGGCCGTCCAGCACGCCGAACAGAAACTCGTCCGAGGTCTCGCCGAACGGCGAGGCGACCTTCTTCCAGGTCGCGTCCTTAAGTCCGGCGATCTCGTAGAGCCCGCTACCGCCCAGGATTCCCAGCACCGTCATCCGCCTCTCCTTGCCGGGGTTGGTGTATCATTCCGGCGCGCAGAAGGGAGATATCCATGGGCAGGCTGGACGGCAAGTTCACCATCGTCACGGGGGCGACGAGCGGCATAGGCCGGCGCACCGTCGAGATGTTCGTGAGGGAAGGGGCCAAGGTCGTGGCGACCGGACGTCGGGCGGAACTGGGTCGTACGCTGGAAGAAGCGCTGGGGCGCGACAAGTGCCGGTTCGTGCAGGCCGATGCCACGCAGGAAGCCGATGTGGAGAAGATGTTCGACGCCTGCCTGTCGACCTGGGGCCGAGTCGACTGTCTTTTCAACAATGCGGGTGGTCCGGCCCCGGTGGGCGGGATCGAGACCATCCCGGTGGACGGCTTCGATGCCGCGATGGCCACCCTGGTGCGGTCGGTGATGCTCGGCATGAAGCATGCCGCCCCCATCATGACGAAGCAGGGAAGCGGCAGCATCATCAACAACGGCAGCGTGGCGGCGCGCCGTGCGGGGTATTCCACCTCGATGATCTACAGTGCGGCAAAGGCCGCCGTCGTGCACCTCACCGTCTGCGTTTCGATGCAGCTTGGCGAGAAGAACGTGCGCGTGAATGCGATCTCTCCGGGTGGGATCGCCACCGGTATCTTCGCCAAGGCGCTGGGGCTGCCGGCCGACAAGGCCGATGGCTATGCCGACGCCGTCAAGGCCAGCATGGCGAAGAACCAGCCGGTGCCGCGCGCGGGCCTGACGGACGATATCGCCAACGCCGCCGTGTTCCTCGCGTCGGACGAATCGACCTTCATCAACGGCCATGATCTCGTCGTCGATGGCGGTCTGGTCGGCGGTCGCCTCTGGACGCCTCATCAGGAAGGCGTCCAGGCGATGCGCAAGGCGTTTGGCGTCGAGGAGGGCTGAGAAATGGCCAGGCTGGCCGGTCGGACGGCGTTGGTGACCGGCGCGTCGCGCGGTATCGGCAGGGCCGTCGCCGTGGCGCTGGCCGCGGAAGGCGCCGGCATTGTCGTGAACTATCGGGAGCGAGCTTCCGAGGCGCAGCAGGTCGTGAAGGAGATCGCGGCCAAGGCCGGTCGTGCGGTCGCGGTGGCGGCGGACGTGTCGGACTCGGCCCAAGTGGCAAATCTCGTCGCCGCCGCCGAGCGGCAGTTGGGACCGATCGATATCCTCGTCAACAATGCCGGCCTCGGCGTGATCCGGAGCGTCGAAGAACTGACGGAGGGGGATTTCGACCGCACCATCGCGGTGAACCTCAAGTCGGCTTTCCTCTGCACCCAGGCCGTGCTGCCGGGAATGCGCCACCGCAGGTGGGGCCGTATCGTCAATATCTCCTCCGGCGCGGCGCGCGGGGCGGGAGGCATCGGTCCGCACTACAACGCCTCCAAGGCGGGTATGGAGGGCCTGACGCGTGGCTACGCGGCGCGTGTCGTGAAGGACGGCGTGACCGTCAACGCCGTGGCACCGTCGTTGATCGAGACAGACATGGTCCGCTCGGGGCTCGCCTCGTCGCCGGACCGTATCCCGCTCGGCCGGTTCGGCACCGCCGAGGAATGTGCTCAGGCCGTCCTGATGGTGATCGGCAATGCCTACATGACCGGCCAGACGGTGGCGCTGAGCGGCGGGATGTCCTTCATCTAGGTCATTTCTTCGGCTCGACGTGGCCGCCGAAGGCATTTCGCATCGCCGACAGGAGCTTGTTGGCGGTTCCCTGCCGATCGCGCGAGCGGAAGCGGGCATATAGCGCGGCCGACAGCACGTCGGCCGGCACGGCTTCCTCGATCGCGGTGTTGATCGTCCAGCGGCTTTCGCCGGAATCCTCGACATGGCCCGAATATTTCGCGAGGGCGGGATCCTCCGCCAGTGCAGCGGCCGTGAGATCGAGCAGCCAGGAGCTGACGACGCTGCCGCGCCGCCAGACTTCGGCGATGTCGGCCAGGTCGAATTCGTAGCGGCGCTCCGCCGGGATGTGGTCCGACGAGGCCTTCTTCAGGATCTCGAAACCCTCGGCGAAGGCCTGCATCATGCCGTACTCGATGCCGTTATGGACCATCTTCACGAAGTGACCTGCACCGCTGGGACCGCAATGCATGTATCCGCGCCCGACGCGTCGGTCGCGCGTCTCCCGCCGGGGCGTTGCGGCGATACTCCCTTCGCCGGGCGCCAGCGCGGCGAAGATCGGATCGAGCCGGCGCACGGCCTCGTCCGGTCCGCCGATCATCAGGCAATAGCCGCGCTCCAGCCCCCAGACGCCGCCCGAGGTTCCGCAGTCGATATAATGGACGCCGCTTCCCCTCATTTCCTGCGCCCGGCGCACGTCGTCCTGGAAGAAGGTGTTGCCGCCGTCGATCACCGTGTCGCCCGCCTCGAGCAACCCGCGCAGGGCCGTCACCGTCTCCTCCGTGGTTTTTCCGGCGGGCAGCATGATCCAGACGGCGCGTGGCGGGGCGAGCTTTCGCACCAGATCGGCAAGATCGTGGGCGCCGCGCACGTTTTCCTTCTCGAGCGCCGTCATCGCCGACGGGTCCCGATCGTAGACGATGCAGTCGTGGCCCTGCCTCACGAGGCGCCGCACGAGGTTGGCGCCCATCCGTCCCAAGCCGACCATGCCGAGCTGCATTCCCGTCTCCCGTCCTCATTCCGCCGAGGGGCATGATAGGCTTGCGGCCGATGAAGACCATCCTTGTCGTCATGGGCGTCTCCGGCTCGGGCAAAACGACCGTGGCCGCCATGCTGGCCGGCGCACTGGGTGCGGAATTCCTGGAGGGCGACGATCTCCATCCTCGCGCCAACGTCGAGAAGATGCGCCACGGCATACCTCTCACCGATGCCGACAGGAAGCCTTGGCTCGACACGATCTCCACCCGCATAGACGCGTGGCGTAGCGCCGGCAAAAAAGGCGTCGTGACGTGCTCGGCCTTGAAACGGTCCTACCGGGAGATCGTCGTCGATGGTCGGCGCGAAGTCGGGCTGGTGTGGCTACGCGGCTCGCGCGACCTGATCCGGAGGCGCATGGCAGCGCGCCACGAGCATTTCATGCCTGTCGGCCTGCTCGACAGCCAGTTCGCCACGCTGGAACCGCCGCAACCCGATGAAAGGCCGATGATCGTCGATATCGGCGACCCACCTGGCGTTCTCGTTGCGGAGATCGTCGATCGTCTGGAACGCTGCTGGCTGCCCCGTTCCGTCTGACGAGGGGATGTGCCGAAAGGCTGGCGCGACGGCTGGCTTTTCCCATAGATGAGTGAAACGGGGACCGAACAGGGAGGAAAACATGATCCCGCTTTCACGCCGCGCGCTCGCTGTGCTTGCGCTTACCGCATTCGCCAGCCCCGCCATCGCACAGGAATATCCGGCCCGGCCGATCAAGATCGTCGTGCCCTATGCGCCGGGTGGCGGTGCCGACACCGTGGCCCGCATCGTCGCCAAGAAGGTGAGCGAGAATATCGGCCAGTCGATCGTGATCGAGAACAAGGGCGGCGCCGGCTCCATCGTGGGCACCGAGCAGGTCGCCAAGGCCGAGCCGGACGGCTACACGCTGCTGCTGGGCCAATCCGGCCCGATCTCGATCAATCCGGCCGTGTACAAGTCTCTGCCCTACGATCCGGTCAAGGATTTCGCGCCGGTGTCGATGACGACCGCCTATCCCTACATCCTTGTCGTCAATGCGAACATGCCGGCCAGGACGCTGCAGGAGTTCGTGGCGCTCGCCAAGAGCAAGCCAGGCGGCCTGAACTACGGGTCGACCGGCGTCGGGGCGGCGAACCATCTCGTGGCCGAGCTGTTCAACGACAAGGCCGGGCTCCAGATGACCCATGTGCCCTATCGTGGCACCGCGCTCGCCGTGGGCGATCTCGTGAGCGGACAGCTCGATGTCGTGTTCGGCGATCCGATCAGCGTCCTGCCACACATCAAGTCGGGCAAGCTGCGTGCGCTCGCCGTGACTAGCGCCGATCGTTCGCCCGTCGCACCGGAAATCCCGACCGTCGCGGAGAGCGGCTATCCTGGATTCGAAGCCCTGGCCTGGCACGGCATCCTGGCGCCCGCCAAGACGCCTCCCGCCATCGTATCCAAGCTCAATGCCGAGATCGCGAAGGCGCTTGCCGATCCCGCGACGCGCGAGCTGCTTGCCAAGCAGGCGATGCAGCCGGTCGGCGACAGCCCGGCCCAGTTCGCGGCCTTCATCGGCAAGGACATCGCGACGTGGAAGGCGGTCGCCGACGCGGCGAAGGTTACCGTCGAGTAGGCACTGCGAGTGCGGCGAGGGTGGAGACATCCTCGCTGCGGTCGAGCGACCACACCGCATCGATCAGCGGCTGGATGTCGTGATCCGGCTGCCAGCGGCGCGCCTCGTCGCGCAGCTTGGTCTCGATCTCCGAATCCTTGAGCGGGTTGGCAGCGCTGCCCCGGGCCGCCTGCGTGGCGAGACTGTGCTTCGCGCCATCGCGCGTGAAGATGTCCATCTCGGCGGCAATGGTCGACAGGCTTTCGTCGGCCGTGCAGTCGAACCTAGCGCGCAACGCCTTGATGGCGGGGTCGGCGACACAGGCGTCGGTGAGCTGGTCGAGGCCCGCTTTTCCAAGGATCAGAGCTGCGGCGACGCAATGCTGCAGGCTGACCTGCGCCTCGCGGCCCGTGGCGATGTCGGCACGATCGGTGCGCTGCAGCAGGAGCGGATTGCCGCGCACGGCCACGCGGTCGACTTCCGCGCCGGGATGGGCGCGCCGCCAGTCCAGCGCAAGGTCGAGCAGCGGATGGATGACGAAGCCTGCGGCATAGGGCTTGATCGAATTGTTGCCGACCTGCCAGCTCTGGCCGAGCCCGTCGAGAAGTGCCGCCCAGTTCGGCGGTTCGCCCATAGCGGCCAGGAAGCCCTGCGCGCCTGCGATCGGCTCGGCTGGACCGGCGAAGCCCTTCTCTGCAAGCAGGGCGGAGAAGAGGCCATTACGGGCCGCATTGCCGACGCTGACGCTCTTGGCCGGCCAGCCGAGACATTCGCAGAGGCCTCCCGACTGGGTCGCAGCGTTGCCGAACGCCCACACTGTCTTCTGTGCGTCCAGGCCAAGCAGCTTCGCCGAGCCCGCTGCGGACCCAAAAACCCCGCAGGTCGAGGTGATGTGCCAGCCCTTCGGGTAGTGGCCCGGCGACACCGCGCCGCCGATCCGGCACTCGATCTCGAAACCCAAAGCGAAGGCCAGAAGGAAGTCCGGCCCGCTGACACGCCGCAGCTCCGACAGCGCCAGGAGAGCCGGGGCGAGGGGCGAGGTCGGATGCACCACTGTCGGCAGATGGGTGTCGCAATAGTCGAAGACGTTCGCGCTGGCGGCATTGAGGAAGGCGGCGGTCAACGTGTCGATGCGCTCGTTGCGGCCGACGACGCTCGCCTGACGACCCCCCGAGAACTCGCCCAACGTGCGCAGGGCAAGCTCGACGGGTTCCGTGCGACAGCCCGCCAGCGCCACCGCGAAGAAGTTCATCAATGCGCGCTTGGCTTCATGTCGCATCGCGCCGGGCAGGTCATCGCCCCGCGTTTCGGTCACGAAGCGGGCGAGCTCCTGCGTCACACCTTTTCTTGGCAGCATGTCATTCATTCCTGTAGCGGTGAGCGGTATTGCCGATGGGGGGAATCACTCGCGGACGGGCGGACCTTCCAGCTTCAGCGTCGAGTCGGCCGGCGGCCTCAGTCCTTCATCGAGGCGAAGGCAGCCGGCGGCGAGGCCATCGCCGGCCGGCCTGTCCGTCGGTGCAATGAACAGGGCCGTCACCCTGAGTTCGCCGACCTGGAGCCGCGCCTCGCTCAACCAGCGGGTTGCGCGGATCGAGGCGCCAGCCTTGTCGAGGGGAATCCAGCCGCAGATCAGCGTGCGTTCGCCCGACGGGTCGATGCGGATATGCGCGGTATCGTTGCCTTTGAAGCTGCCGGCCTGGCTGGTCACCTGCCATTCGAAGGACACGGCGCGATAGGATTTCGCTTCCTCGACCGAGACATCGATGCTGCCGGCGTAGTCGGCCTTCGCGAGCGAAGGGTCGCGGATCCAGCCCTGCGAGACGCCGATCCCGAACAGGACGAGCACGGCGGCGAGGGCAAGGATCGCCCAGCGCGGAATACTGCTCATCATGTCAGGCAAGAATCGTCGTCAGGCCGCCGTCCACGACGAGCGTGTGGCCGGTGATGTAGGCACCGGCATCCGACGCGAGCAGCAGCAAAGCGCCGCGCAGGTCGGCCGGCTGTCCCCAGCGGTGGGCGGCGGTGCGCCGCTCCAGCATGTCGCTGAAATCCTTGTTCTTCTGCAGGGCGACGTTGATCTCGGTCCGGATGTAGCCCGGTGCAATGGCGTTGACGGTGATGTCAGGTCCCAGTTCGGCGGCGAGCGTCTTCGTGAGCCCGACCACGCCGTGCTTGGCGGCGACGTAGCCGGCCACGGACGCGCGACCCAGGACGGCCATGACGGAGGAGATATTCACGATGCGGCCGTACCCACGCTTCAGCATGTGCCGAGCGACCTCGCGCGCGACCACGAATTGCGCGACGAGGTCGGTTTCGACCGTGGCCCGGAACGTTTCCGTTGGCGTGTCGACTGCCGGGGAGCGGTAAAGGACACCTGCGTTGTTGACGAGCACGTCGATGCGACGGTGCCGGCGTGCGATGGCCTCGACCTGCGTGCAGACAGCCGCTTCGTCCGTAATGTCGAGCGGCACGACGTGTGCCTTGCCGCCCTTGCGCGCGATCGCGCCGGCGGTGAGCGCGAGGTCTTTCTCGCTGCGGCCCGCGCACAGGACGGTCGCACCGGCGCCGGCCAGGGTAAGGGCCATGTCGCGACCGAGCCCGCGAGATGCGCCAGTCAGCAGCGCGACGCGGCCCTTCATCGAAAACAGGTCTGCCATGGGGCGGCATCCTAGCCTATGAAAGGCATCCGGTACGACGGAAAGAGCATGAGGGAACGTCCAATGGCGAAGACGAACAAGGTGGCAATCGTGACGGGCTCGGCGACGGGGCTCGGTGCCTCGTGTGCGCTCGATCTCGCAGAGCGAGGCTGGAACGTCGTCATCAATTACACCAAGAGCAAGAAGGAAGCGGACGAGACCTACTCGGCGGCCAAGGCCAAAGGCGTCGATGCGCTGCTGGTGCAGGCCGACATGAGCCAGGATGCGGATTGCCGCCGTCTCGCCGAGGAGACGATGAAAAAATGGGGCCGGATCGACGGGCTCATCAACAACGCCGGCACCACCAAGTTCCAGAGCCAGGGCGACCTGGAGGGCGTCACGGCGGAGGATTTCGACCGGATCAACCGGGTCAACGTGACCGGGCCTTACATGATGAGCCGCGCCGTCTTCCCGGTCATGAAGAAGCAGTGGGAAGAGAACCAGGAGCGCGGTTCCATCGTGAACATCTCCTCGATCGCGGGCGTGATGGGCGTCGGCAGCTCGATCCCGTATGCCTGCTCCAAGGGCGCCCTCAACACGCTGACGCTGACGCTGGCGCGCTGGCTGTCGCCGGCGGTTCGCGTCAACACGGTTTGCCCGGGCTTCATCCAGACGCGGTGGCTGCTGGGCGGCCTCGGCGAGGAAAACTACAACAAGATGAAGGCGGGCCAGGAAGCCAACACGCCGCTGCGCCAGGCCGGCACGCCCGAGCAGATGGCAGAGGCCGCTCTGTTCTTCCTGACCAGCGCATCGAACATCACGGGCGAGTTCCTGATCGTCGACGCCGGCATGCATCTCGCCAGCCTGCCGATGAAGGCCCGCTGACGAGCGGCTTCGTTTGGCGGGAGGACAGCCAGGCGGCTAGGTCGGAATTTCGTGACCGCGGCCGATGTTGCGGATGACTTCCATGAGGTGCGGCTTTTCCTTCAGCAGCGCCTTGCGGTAGGCGACAAGCCCCCGCAACATCGCGCCGTCGCGCTTCAGGAGGTCGTCGGCGAACTGGACCATCCGCGTGTTGGGCCAGCCGTGCTTGCGCAACTGCAGGAGCTTCAGGAAGGCCTGCTCCTCGTAGCCGGGGGCATTCTGCGCCATCAGGATGGCAGCCGCAGCCGTCGAGCGCGAGATGCCTGCGTGGCAATGGACGAGGACATGGCCGTCCGCTCGCGCATGCACGCGCTCGCCGAAGGCCAGGACTTTTTCGATATGGGCCTGGGTGCAGGCCTCGAAGCCGGGATATTCCGCGACGACGTCGTCGAAGCGGATCAACTCGTGCTCGACCTCCAGGTATTCGTCGAGCGCCGGCGGCTTGGGTTCGTCGGAATCGATGATCGAGAGGACGTGGCTGACGCCGATGGCGCAATGCTGCGGCAACTCGGGGATGCCGCAGATCGTGACCTTGAAAGCGGGAAGGGGCATGCGGTGATCCTACAGCAAGCCACGCGCCATGTGCAGCCCGATGCCCAGCAGGCCGAGCAGGAAGACGCGCCGGAACATTTCCGGCGACAGCGCAGACCGCGACTTCTGTCCCAGCCAGACCCCTATCGATGTCGGCACGACCGCAGCGACCCCGCCGATCACGTTTGCGGTGTCGAACGCGCCCTGGCGGACCAGCGCGACCGTCAGTGCGGCCGTGATGGCGATGAACAGGATGCCGAGGCCCTGGACAAGCTCGTCCTTGTGGATCTCGAGCGATTGCATGTAGGGCAGGAAGGGGATTGCTGCGATCCCGGTGATGCCGCAGACCAAGCCGGTCGCGACCCCGGCGAGCGGACTCGCCCACGGCTCGGCCTCGCGAGGCACATGAGGGCGCCACGCGACAAGGGCGAGGACGGAGTAAGCGACCAGGATCACGCCCAGCCAGGAAGCTGCCCAGGCGGATCCGAGCTGCCCCAAGGTCGAGCTGACGATCAGGAGGGTGATCATCGCCGTTGCAGCGAGCGTCCAGAAGCGGCGCAGGAGCGGGCGAAGGCCGGGACCGTAGAAGGCCTGCCAGATGTTGGTGACCAGGGTGGGAATGGTCATCATGGCGAGTGCATCGCCAAGCGGTAGTGCGAGCGTCATCAGCCCCACCGCGATCGGCGGCAGGCCGATTCCGATGGCGCCTTTGGCGACGCCGGCGATGAGGAAGGCGCCGGCGATGACGAGCATCTGGATTTCCGTCATGCCGCGAGGTCCGCAACCAAACGGTCGAACGCTTTCCAGAAGGGCGCCTGCAGCGTGTCTGTTTCCATCATGATCTCGTGCCGGGCGCCTTCGATGATGACGTGTGTGGCCTTCTTGATCCGTGCCACCACCGGCAGGTGGGTGCGGGGCGGGATCAGCCGGTCTTCGCCCGCCGTGAAGAGAAGGGCTGGAATGTCGATGCGCTCGAGGTAGCCCGGCGCGAGGGCTGCCGACATGGAGCGCACGGCCTGGCGCGCCCAGCCGAGGGTCGGGCCGCCGAGCGCCAGCCGCGGGTCGGCTGCGAACCATTCGTCTGTGAACCGGTAGCGTCGCTCGTCGTGGGTGACGTAGTTGGAGTTGAACTCCCGCGCCAGGAGCAGGAACGGGCCGGTGCCGAACAGGTAGCGCTCCTCAATCGCAGGCATCTCCGGCATCAGCATGAGGACCGACCGCAGCATCGCCTCGCGGAAGAGACCGGTCATGGGAGACACGAAGACGGCGGCCGAGAGGGGACCGGGACCGTTTTCCGCGATCTCCCTCATCATGATATGGCCGCCCATCGAGTGGCAAAGAGCGATCACCGGTCCCTTTGCCTCCGGCCTGACGACCGAATTTAGGAACTGCCGGACGTCGGCCATGTAGGTGGTGAAATTGTCGATGTGACCCTTGCCGCGGTCCGCCAGCGGCCGGTCGGATAGCCCTTGGCCTCGCCAGTCCATGGCGGCGACGGAAAAGCCGCGGCCGAGGAGGTCGCCCACGATCTCCGTGGCATATTTCTCGAGGAATTCGCCGCGTCCCGTCAGAAGGACGATGGTGCCGCGGCTCTCTTCCAGGGTCGCGTTCCACCAGGCGCAGCGAAGCCGGATTCCGTCTCGAAGCAGGAAGAACCACCGGTCCGCCTTCCGGTAGCTTCCGGCGAGATTCTGTGGAACGGCGATCGGCGCCGCAATCGGATCGTTGGCGATCATGGTTTGTGGCGTTTTGGCGAAGGAGATCGGTCGACGCCAGCGGAGAATTGGGCATTTTGGCCATCATCCCTCCGGCTCCCTTTACCGTATCCGCGGCCGCGGGCTATAAGCTGGCGGGTCGCCTCATCGTCTGCGAATGGTCGCAGGCGAGGAAATCTGGCGCAAGGAAGCCTCAAAGAGGTCCGCCGCACTGCGTGGTTATCGGCTCGATGGGTGAGTCGATCCGGCACGGTCCTTGCGTCGACGTACGTCGTCCGCAGGAGACATGCGACCGGGATCCCCAATAGAGCATGGACCACCGGCGGTTCGCCGGAGACTGCGTCTCTTCATGAAGCGTCAGGGATTGGTTCTTCTCGTAGCTGTCCTGGCCACCCTCGCGGGCTGGCGTCTTTTGGACAGCCGCATCGAAGCCGCGAACGTGGAAGGCCCCCTGCATGGGGTGACCTATGCTCCTTGGGCCAAGGATCAGGATCCGCTGGCCGGCAAGGCGAGCGGCATCTGGAGCTTCCTGCGCACTGCCGTGACCGAGGCCCCGGTCCCGCAAATCAAGCCGCGCAAGGAGCAGATCGAGCGCGACTTCGCGATGATGGCCGGCAAGGTCAACAACGTCCGAACGTACCGCACCACCGACGGCGGCGACGTGATGCCGGCGCTGGCAGCCAAGTACGGGCTCAAGCTCGTGCCCGGCGCCTGGATCTACAGCGCCCCGGAGGCGCGCCTGCAGTTCGGCCGGGAGGCGAGCGAGGTCAACGCCGAGGAGACGTCTGCGCTGATCCGGATGGCCAACCAGAATCCCAACATCGAGCGGGTGCTGGTCGGCAACGAGAACATCCTGCGCTACGACGCGCAAAAGGACATGCGCGATCCGCACGCGACGAGCCCGGCCCAGCTCATCCGCGAGATCCGCAACGTGAAGCGCAACGTCAAGGTGCCGGTCAGCACGTCGGAACCATGGCACGTCTGGGAACGCTACCCCGAACTCGCGCGCGAGGTCGACTATCTCGCCGTGCACATCCTGCCGTACTGGGACGAGCAGTCGAGTGCGACGCCGCTCGAGTACCTCAAGGAGAAGATCGGGCTGCTGCGCCGCCTCTACCCGAACAAGAACATCATCGTGACCGAGGTCGGCTGGCCCTCGAACGGCGCCTCCCGCCGCAGCCCGGAAACCGGCTTGGTGAAGAAGGCAACGCCGGCGGAGCAGGCGAAGAACATCCGGGATGCGGTCGACTGGCTGCGCTCCCAGAACATCGACCATTTCATTGTCGAGGCCGTCGACCAGCCCTGGAAGTCGTATGACCTCGAGGGCAAGGCGGGCGGTTACTGGGGACTCTGGAACGCCGACCGCCAGCCAAAATTCGCTTGGAGCGGCTCCATCGAGACCTTCCCGCAATGGATCGCTTGCGCGGCGTGGTCGTTGCTGGCTGCCGTCCCGCTGATGCTTGTCTTCCTGTGGCGGTGGCCGACCATGGGCACGGTGGGGCAGATCGGCTTCTGCACGTTGCTCGCCCTCTCGACCAGCGCGGTGGTGTACGGCGCCTCGGTGGCCGCCGGCACCTACATGGTCGCTTCCGAGATGATCGGCTGGGGCGTCCTGGCAGTTTTCCTGGTGATGAGCCTCGGCATGGCCCTCGTGCAGGCGCTTGAGATGGCGGAAACCATCTGGCGCGGCCGCTGGACGCGCGAGGCGCTTCCGGCGGCGGAGATGATTGCGCGGCAGCCGGCCGACCGCGAATGGCCCATGGTCTCGCTGCACCTTGCGATCTGCAACGAGCCGCCCGCCATGGTCATGCAGACCCTCGATTCGCTGGCCGGCCTCGACTACCCGAACTTCGAAGTCATCGTCATCGACAACAACACCAAGGACCCCGCGGTGTGGCGCCCGGTGCAGGACTACTGCGCCCAGCTCGGCGAGCGCTTCAAGTTCTTCCACTTCGACGTCATGAAGGGGTTCAAGGCCGGGGCGCTGAACTACGTGCTGACCCAGACGTCGCCCGACGCGAAGGTGATCGGCGTCGTCGACAGCGACTACATGGTGCGGGCGGACTGGCTGAAAGCCCTGGTGCCGTACTTCGACGACCCGAAGATCTCCTACGTGCAGGCGCCGCAGGATCATCGCGATTGGAAGGGCGACCGGTTCAAGGAGATGCTGAACTGGGAGTACGCCGGGTTCTTCGACATCGGGATGTGCCTGCGCAACGAATACGACGCGATCATCCAGCATGGCACGATGACGCTCGTGCGCATGCAGGCGATGAAGGAGATGGACGGTTGGTCCACCTGGTGCATCACGGAGGATACGGAACTCGGCCTGCGCCTGATGGAAAACGGGTATGGCGCGATGTACAGCCGCGAGCGCTTCGGCCATGGGCTTACGCCTGACCATTTCGCCGGCTACAAGAAGCAGCGGTTCCGCTGGGCCTATGGCGCCATGCAGATCATGAAGGCGCACGCCGGCAAGATGTTGGGCAACCAGACCAAGCTGACCTTCTGGCAAAAGTACCATTTCGTGGCCGGATGGCTGCCCTGGTTTGCCGACGCCCTGAACCTGATCTTCACCTGGGCGGGCCTCGCCTGGGTCGCGGCAGTGGTCCTGCCGCCCCTGTTCGGCATCAAGCCGGTCGGGCTTCCGCCCTCCGAGTTCATCGTGCCCACGATCGGCATCTTCGTGTTCAAGCTGATCTATGCCTTTGGCCTCTACTTCGACCGCGTCCGCTGCACGTTCCGTCAAAGCATCGGCGCCTCGCTGGCCGGCCTGGCATTGACCTACACGGTCGGACGCGCCGTCATCTACGGCTTGGCGACGAGCCGGCTGCCGTTCATGCGCACGCCCAAGATGGACGAGCGCGCGACGCTCGGCATGGCGCTGGGCATGGCCCGTGGCGAGGCGATCCTGGCCTTACTGCTCTGGATCGCCGCGGCCGTCCTCTGGATGAGGAGCGGCGCGATCGATCCCGAGGCGCGCCTCTGGTCGGTCTTCATGGTCGTCCAGTCGTTGCCCTACGCGGCGGCCGTCTATGTCTCGATGGTCAACGCGCTCGAGCAGATGCGGCATGAGCGGGCCGTTTTCGACGCCCAGCCGGCCGACGTGGCGGCGCCGGCGATGCAACCGGCGCAGTGAACCGATGACACCGTCGGGCAACAGGGCAGGCGCGCGGGCGGGGACGACCCTGTTCCTGAAGCGATGGTTGCGCCGGCCGTTTTCGGTCGGAGCGGTCGTGCCGAGCGGCCGTCTGCTTGCCGGGGCCATGGCACGTACCACGCTGGCAGAAATGCAGGGGCGCGACGGTCACGTCGTCGAACTGGGGGCCGGGACGGGGGTCGTCACCGAAGCCTTGCTGGCTGCTGGCATTCCCGCCAATCGTCTGGCGCTCGTCGAGCGGGATCCCGAGCTGGCCGCTTTCCTGCGGACACGTTTCAAGGGGCCGCAGATCGTCGAGGGCGATGCCGCGCGCCTGGCCGATCTGCTGGTCAAACAGGGCATCCGGCAGGTGTCCGCCGTGGTGTCCAGTCTGCCGCTGCTGTCTCTGCCCGCAGATGTCGTCGGCGGCATCGTGCGCGGTGTCTTCGAGGCGCTGCCGCGCGGCGGTGCCCTCGTGCAGTTCACCTACGGGCCGTCGCCGCCTATCCCGCGTGGGTTGCGTGACGAACTCTCGCTTCGTGGGGCCAGCAGTCGGCGCATCTGGCGCAATGTTCCTCCAGCCGTGGTATGGACGTTCAGGAGGGGCTGAGCGTCCGTGGCGTCATTCCATCTAGACGAGCGGCTGCGGGCCGACATGGCGGCGCGGCTAGGCAGCTTCGACCTGCGTCGGCGTGTCGATGCCGGAGGATTGAAGAAGGCGGCCGTGGCGGTCGTCCTGGTTGAGGCCGACGAGCCGGGCGAAGCGGCATTCCTGCTGACCCGGCGGACGCCGAAGCTGCGGGCCCATGGCGGACAGTGGGCCTTGCCGGGCGGACGCGTCGATCCGGGCGAGACCATCGAACAGACAGCCCTGCGGGAGCTGCATGAAGAGCTGGGCATCCTCGCGTCGAAAGACGATGTCCTCGGCACGCTCGACGACTATCCGACGCGGTCGGGTTATCTCATCGCCCCCGTTGTCGTCTGGGCGCCCGGAGCAACTCTCCTGCCGAATCCCGACGAAGTGGCCGCTGCCTATCGAATCGGATGCAAGGAACTCTTCCGGGACGGCTCGCCCGAGATCGTCGCCATCGAGGAATCCGACCGGCCGATCATCCGGCTGCCGCTTCCGGTGGCGACCGTGAATGCACCGACGGCCGCCGTGCTCTTCCAGTTCCGGGAAGTCGCGCTGGCTGGCCGCGCGACCCGTGTCGATCACTACGAGCAACCGGTCTTCGCCTGGCGCTGACAAAAGGGCGCGACGGTGACCGGCCGCCGCCCCGTTCGGGCTAGCCGGGACGGCGCTTCAGGAACACTGTGGTGGTTTGCTCCAGCACGGCTTCGTCGCGCTGGTTCCGGGTGACCTGGTGCAGCTTCACAAGGCCCCGGTCAGGACGCGAAGCGGAGGGGCGATGATCGGTGATCGCCGTCTCGACGCGGAGCGTATCGCCGGGCCGCACCGGCCTCCGGAATTTCACGTCCGAAAGGCCGGGCGAGCCCAGCCCGCAATGCCGGAAGACCCCAAGATCGAGCCACAGTCGGAGGGTTGCTGCCATCGTGTGTAACCCCGAGGCGATCAAGCCGCCGAAAGTCCAGGTACTGGCGAATGCGGGATCGACGTGAAAGGGCTGAGGGTCCCACTGCCGGGCGAACGCGAGGATCGCCTCTTCGGTGATCTGCATGCGCTCGCTGACGAAACTATCTCCGGTCTTGAAATCCTCGAAATATCGCTCCATCACCTGTACGCCCCTTGCTTTGCGGCACGCGCGCGCCGTTCCGGAACGGGATTGCTGCGCCGCGAATGCCGTCGTTTCGCATTGTCGGGCGCGTGTCATGGCTTGTCACGGGGAAGGGATCGGGAGGAGAGAATGGCAATCCAGACGACGCGCCGGCGGGCGCTCGCTCTCGCTGGCGCCACGGGGGCCTCTTTCGCGGCGCCGGCGATTGCCCAGCAGCCCTGGCCCAGCAAGCCGGTTCGTTTCGTCGTGCCGTTCCCGCCGGGACAGGCGGCCGACATCTTCGCGCGGCTGATGGCCGAAAAGCTGACCGAGATATGGAAGCAGCAGGTAATCGTCGACAACAAGGGAGGCGGCAGCGGCATTCCGGCGACGGAGCTGGGCAAGGCGGCGGCGCCGGACGGCTATACGCTGATGGTCGTGTCGAGCGGCACCTTCGGCGTCAATCCAAGCCTGTATCCCGACCTGCCATACAAGCCGCTGGTCGACTTCCTGCCGATCTCGAACATCTTCCTTGTGCCGCTGGTGATCGTTTCCAATCCCAGCCTGCCGGTGAACTCGATCGCCGAATTGATCGCGCTCGCAAAAAAGGAACCAGGCCAGCTCTCCTATGCGTCGGCCGGCCCCGGCACGTCGCAGCATCTCAGCATGGAGCTTTTCAAGCTGAAGGCCGGCATCGATATCGTCCATGTGCCCTATAAGGGCAGCGGGCCGGCGATGGCCGATCTGCTGGGCGGCCACGTCAAGCTGATGATGGACAGTACGGCCTCGGCCCTCAACCACATCCGGGACGGGCGCATCCGGGCCCTTGGCGTGACCACGTCCCGACCGGCCCCGGCACCCCTCGACAACATCCCGACCATCGCCAAGACCATCCCCGGCTTCAATGCGGCGGGATGGGCCGGGCTGGCGGCGCCGGCGCGTACGCCGCTGGAGATCGTCGCCAAGGTCAGCAAGGATTTGCAGGAGATCCTGAAGGACGACGCCGTCGTCCGGCAGATCGAGCAGCGCGGCGCTCTACCGGCTCCGGGGTCGCCGATCCAGTTCGCCGAATTCATCAAGAACGAGATCGATACGTGGGGCGAAGTGGTCCGCGCGACGGGGACGAAACCGGGCAATTGATCTAAATCGCCTCCCTGCGCAGGCCTGGCAGGCGCTGCGCAGGAGAGATACGTCGGGGGCGGGTTACAGCCCGACCGCGCGCAACGCGTAGATCAGACCAATCACCAGCAGGCCGACGAACACGGTCTGGGTGATCAACAGCATCACCGGGCCCATGCCGATCCGGGCCAGCGCCAGCAGCGACGTCTTCATGCCAAGCGCGGCAATGGCGGTGATGATGAGGAAGGACGAGATCAACCCGACGAGATCCCGCACCTCGGGCGGGACGACGCCGATCGAGTTCAGCGCGGCGAGGGCGAGAAATCCGAACAGGAATACAGGAGGGGTGGGGCGGGCCGAGCTCGTCGGACCGCCGCTCCGCGCAACCCACCAGGCGATCCCGGCGATGGCCGGCAGGAGGAACGCTACCCGCAGCAGCTTGGTGATGATGGCGTCGCTCAGGACCTGGGGACCCATCGTCTGGCCGGCTCCCGCGACCTGTGCAACATCGTGGATCGCGCCGCCGAGGAAGACGCCCATCTCGAAGAGGGAGAAGCCCAGCGCCTGCTGCAGTGGCGGATACAGCACCATGACGACGGTGCTCAGGAAGTTCACGCCCATCACGGTGAAGGCGAGGTCGCGATCCGAATTTTCGTGCTTTGGCAGGACCGCCGAGGCAGCCATGGCGGCGGCTGCACCACAGACGCCCGTGGCGCAGCCCGTGAGCAGGCCAAAATTCTGGCTGAGCCCGAAGAACCTGGAGGCCCAGGCACCGAAGGTGATGGTGCAGCCGACCGCTGCGAGCGCGATCACGACGGGCAGGGCACCGCCTTCGACCAGCTGGCCGAAAGTCAGTCGGGCGCCGAGCAGGGCGACGCCGATGCGGAGCAGGGTGCGTCCGGCGAACTCGAGCCCCGGTTTCAGGGCCGCTTTGGTCGACAGCGGCTGCAGCGCCATGCCGATGACCAGGGTCAGGATCAGCGGCGGCACCCAGACCGCGCCGAACCGCAGCAGGCTATGGGTATCCAGATAGAAGGCGACCGCTGCGATCAGCGCGCATAGGGCGATGCCGGGCGCGGAGCGGCGGAGGTTGCCGGGGGCCCAGAGCCGCCCGAGTTCGGCGACGGTGGTGCTAAGCATCGAGGATAGCGACGAGCTGGCCTTCGCCGATCGCCTCGCCTTCGCTGACCTTGATCTCCTTGATGACGCCCGCCTTGGGGGACAGCACCGGGATCTCCATCTTCATCGACTCGAGGATCATGATCTCGCCCTCGGCCTCCACGCGGTCTCCGGCCTTGGTCTGGATCTTCCAGACGTTCCCGGCGATCTCCGACTTCACGTTGACGACGGCCATTCCCGGTATTTCTCCCAATCAGCGCCGAAAAGTCTTTTCCGTCAGCGACCTCGCCAGTGCAAGCGCAGAGCCTCCGACACGGGCGCCTAGCCGATATGCCCCGGCGTTTGCCGCCGAGATCGTTCCGTCCTGCAGAGTCGAGCGGCCATCGCCGATGCGGGCCGAATTCGCGGCGACTGCAATGGCGGCACGTCCAGCCTTCTCGAGTTCCGGCAGGGCCAGTACGCCGCCTTGGTCGGCGCCGAAGCCAGCGTCGTTGAACATCAGCAGCCGGGTCTGGAACGGCGACGTCGCGCGGGCCGAATTCAGGGCGGCATGGCTGCCGGTGGCGACGATCCGGTCGCGATCCTCTGGCAGCAGCAGGGTCGCCGAATCGGCGCAGACGACACCCTCCACGACGTGACGGCTTTCGCCTTTGGGGGGCGGTTCGGCATGCGGCCAGGGAGCCTGCCGCAACAACTCGGCAGCCTCCCGGCACGCCATGCCTGTCGCGACGCCGCAGTCAGCGGCAAGTCGATTGAGGTGGCTGATCGTGCCGCGGGCCTGCAGGTCCGCACCATCACCGATCCGCGCACTGGCGGTCGCCACGGTCGCCATCGCCATGCCGAGCCCCTCCGCGTAGGCCAAGCCGGAGATGCCGGCTTCGTCGCGCCCGATGCCTGCATCGTGGTGGATGGCGGCCCTGCAGCCTGCCTTGACCGACAGGTAGGCCGCGTAGACCGCCCCATGGCTGCCGCCGATCACCACCGCGCCGTCGACGTCGGCCAGCAGTTTCGTGACACTGTCGAAAACGAGGATTGGAACGGACATCGCGTCAGCCTACAGACCCGGCTATATCTCGACCATGTCCGAAAAGGTGGACAACAAGGTCTTCGTCCTGATCCTCCAGCATCCCCAGGAGCAGGACCGGGTGTTGGGGACGGCGCGGCTCGTCGCATCGACGCTCGCCCATGCGAAAGTCGTGGTGGGGCTTTCTTGGCGCAATCTCGGCCATGCCTTCGGTGCCCCCGTCGAGGCGCGCGACTGGGGCGTGCTCTATCTCGGCTCGGCACAGGCACGCGGGGAGGGACCGCTCGTCGCCGTCGACCGGAAAGGCGAGCCGCTCGCCGACCAGCAGGCGGGCCTTGCCGGTCTCAAGGGACTGATCGCGCTCGATGGCAATTGGGCGCAGGCCAAGGCGCTGTGGTGGCGCAACGCCTGGCTGACGAAGCTCCGCCGCTTCGTCGTCGTGCCGGACGGACCGTCGCTCTATGGCGACCTCCGGCGCGAGGCGCGTCCCGATGCCGTGTCGACGCTGGAAGCCATCGGACTCTCCCTGCAAGCCCTCGAGGGCGACGCAGCGGCGCGGGAGAGGCTGCTTGAGCCGTTCCGGGCTCTGTTGGCCAAGGCGCGTGCGGCCGGCGTCCGGGATTCCCAACGGGATCGTCGCACGCGGCGCTAGCGGCGCTATACTCGCCGGGATGCCAGGACACTCTTCCTCACATGCCGCGGGAACGCGACGCTTCGCTCCCGGGGGCCTTGCAGGAGAGAAGCTCTCGTGGCGCCTGGCGCGATGCGGACGGTCGTACGCATGATCGACGTCGCCGGACTGGCACGACGCGACACCTTTGCGCGCGAACTCGGTATCGAGCTGGTGGAGGCGTCGCTTGGGCGCGCCGTCACGCGGGTCACGATCGAGGAGCGCCACATCAACTTCAATGGCGTCGGTCACGGCGGCCTCACGTTCACGCTGGCCGATGCCGCTTTCGGCTATGCCTGCAATTCGCAGGGCGTCGTGTCCGGAAGCATCGACGCACACATCGTCTACAGCATCGCCACGCGCCTGGGAGACGTGCTGACGGCGACCGCCATCGAGATTTCGCGTTCGAGCAAGGCCTCGAGTTACCGGATCGACGTCGTGCGCGCCGACGGCAGGCTGGTCGCGGCGATGACCGGCACCGCCCTGATCAGCGGCAAGCCGGTCATTGTCTGACGGTCAGGCTGCCGGGACCTTCACGCGGCCTTAAGGATATCTGCCATCTTCTCGCCGACCATGATCGACGGCGCATTGGTGTTGCCCGACGGCATGGTGGGGAAGATCGATGCGTCGGCGACACGCAATCCCTCGATCCCGTGGACCCGCAGCTTGTCGTCGACCACCGTGTCTGGCCGTTGCGGGCCCATTCGGCACGTGCCGATCGGGTGGTAGGCCGTCTGCGAGTTGTTCCGAATCCAGGTCAGGATCTCGTCGTCGCTGCCGACGGAGGGGCCCGGCGAGAACTCCTCGTCCCGATAGGCGTCCATCGGCGCGGCGTCGACGATCTTCCGCATCATGCGGAAGCCGGCAACCATCGCGTCCTGGTCGATCTTGTCGGCGAGGAAATTGAAACGGATCGCGGGATGCGCCTTGGGATCAGGCGATTTGATGTGGATTGAGCCCAGGCTTTCGGGACGAAGCTGATAACAGGCGATCGTCATCGACGGAAAGTCCTGCAGCTTGCGCGTCTTGGGGTCCTTGATCGAATAGGGGACCAGATGCATCTGCACGTCGGGCGTCTCGAGCTCTGGGCGCGTCTTCAGGAAGGCAAGCAGGGGTGCCGACGGAAGACTCATGAAGCCGCCGCCCGTGGCAAGGTACTTCATCATCTGCGTCACAGCGCCCAGGCCGCGTGCCATGTGATTGTAGGAGACGTTGGCGACCTTCAGGCGCCAGATGATGCGGGCGTTGATGTGGTCCCGGAAATTCTCGCCGACCGCCGGCAGCTCGTGCCTGACCTCGATCCCGTGCTTCTTCAGCAGCGCCGGCTGACCAATGCCGGATAGTTCGAGGATCTGCGGGCTTGCGACACCACCGGCGCTGAGAATGGTCTCGCGCGCCTTGGCCTGAACGATCCTGCCGTCCTTTTCGTATTCGACGCCGACACAACGCTTGCCGTCCAGCAGCACGCGCAGCGTATGGGCATTGGTCACGACATGCAGGTTCTGCGACCGTTTCATCGCAGGTTCGATGTAGCAATGGGCGACACTCATGCGGCGGCCCTTGTAGATCGAGGTCTGCGTCTTCACGACGCCTTCCTGGTCTTCGCTATTGTAGTCCGGGTTCGTCCTGAAGCCGGCCGCCTTGGCTGCCGCAAACAGGGCATCGTAAAGCGGGTTCTGGTCCGGCACGGTCGAGACCCGAAGCGGGCCCTGCGTTCCGCGGCCGTTGGAACCGTCTCCGTCGACGAAATTCTCGATTCGGGTGAAGAGAGGGGCAACGTCGTGCCAGCTCCAGCCGCGGCAGCCCATCTGGGCCCAGGTATCGAAATCCAGAGGCTGGCCGCGGACCCAGACGAGGCCGTTGATCGAGCTGGAGCCTCCCAGGACCTTTCCGCGCGGGACGGGAATGGTCCGGTTCGCCGTGCCAGGCTCGGGCTCCGACTGGTAGAGCCAATTGGCAGCCGGGTTGTCGATCAGCAGTCCGAAGGACAGGGGCATGCGGGAATAGGGATGGCTTGCCGCCCCGGCTTCCAGCAGCAGGATGCGGTTCGACGGCACCTCGGCGAGGCGAGCCGCGAGCGCGCCACCCGCCGAGCCAGCCCCTACGATGATGTAGTCATAGTCCGCCATGTCCATCCCCCGTCTTCCCGCGTCCATGCAATCGTAGCGCACTGCCATGCACTGCGCAGGGACAATCTGTCCTCGACAGGCCGGTGGGTGCATGGTCGGATGGTTCGTCGCCGCTGCCGGGGGGCCGGCGACGCATGGGTGGACCGATCTGAATGCTTGGAATTGTCAGGATCGCCCTCAGGCGGCCCTATACCTTTGTCGTTCTCGCACTCCTGATACTGATCGCCGGACCGTTGGCGGCGTTGCGGACGCCCACGGACATTTTTCCGGAAATCCGTATCCCGGTGATCGCGGTGGTGTGGCAGTACACCGGCCTCCCGCCGGACCAAATGTCGGGCCGCGTGATGCTGAACTTCCAGCGCGCCCTCACCACGACGGTCAACGACATCGAGCACATCGAGGGCACGTCCTACACCGGCATCGGCATCGTCAAAATCTTCTTCCAGCCAGGTACTGATATCCGGACGGCCAATGCGCAGGTGACGGCGATCTCCCAGACCGTCCTCAAGCAGATGCCGCCCAACATCACGCCGCCGCTGATCCTCAACTACAACGCCTCGACCGTGCCGATCATCCAGCTCGCGCTCTCGGGCAAGGGCATGTCGGAACAGGCGGTGTTCGATCTGGCGATCAACACGGTGCGCACGCCGCTGGTGACGGTACCCGGCGCGGCCATCCCATTTCCCTTCGGGGGCAAGTTCCGGCAAATCCAGATCGACCTCGATCCTGCGGCGATGCAAGCGCGCGGGCTTTCGGCGAACGACGTCGCCAATGCACTGGCCGCCCAGAATCTTCTGACGCCGGTCGGTACCCAGAAAATCGGATCGTACGAGTACGCCATCCAGCTCAACAACGCGCCGACCGACTTCAACGATCTTGCAGACCTGCCGGTCTTCGCCGCCAACGGTGCGATGGTCTACCTTCGGGACGTGGCGCAGGTGCGCGACGGCAACCCGCCGCAGACCAACATCGTCCACGTCGATGGTGGCCGATCCGTCCTGCTGCAAGTCCTCAAGAACGGGTCGACGTCGACGCTCGACATCATCGAGGGCATCAAGGATCGCGTGGTGGAGCTGCAGAAGGTGCTGCCCGAGAACCTCGGTATCGCCCTTCTGGGCGACCAGTCGCTGTTCGTGAAAGGCGCCATCGGCGGCGTGGCCTTCGAGGCCGTGCTGGCCGCGGTGCTGACCAGCCTGATGATCCTGCTGTTCCTGGGAAGCTGGCGGTCCACGGTCATCATCGCGACCTCCATTCCGCTGGCGATCCTGGGGTCGATCGCCCTGCTGGCTCTCGCCGGCGAAACGCTGAACATCATGACGCTTGGCGGACTGGCGCTCGCCGTCGGAATCCTGGTCGACGATGCCACGGTGACCATCGAGAACATCAACTGGCATCTGGAGCAGGGCAAGGACGTAGAAACCTCCATTCTGGATGGCGCCCAGCAGATCGTGACGCCGGCCTTCGTGTCGCTGCTCTGCATCTGCATCGTCTTCGTGCCGATGTTCTTCCTGGAGGGCGTCTCGCGCTTCCTGTTCGTCCCCATGGCGCTTGCCGTCATGTTCGCCATGATCTGCTCGTTCGTACTCTCCCGGACCCTCGTGCCGACGATGGCGAACTACCTGTTGAAGCCCCACGTTGCGCACGCGCACGGCGACAAGCCGCGCTCGCGCAATCCTCTCGTGCTTTTCCAGCGCGGATTCGAAGCGCGGTTCGAGAAGGTCCGCAATGCCTACCGCGACCTGCTTGAACTCTCGTTGAGCCGCCGTGGCCTGTTCATCGGCAGCTTCATGGCCTTCGTGCTGGCGTCCTTTCTGTTGTCGCCGTTCCTTGGGCGCAATTTCTTCCCGGCGGTCGATTCGGGGCAGATCCTCATGCACGTGCGCGGACCCGTGGGTACGCGCGTGGAGGAAAGTGCCAACGATTTCGCTGCCATCCAGAAGGCCATCCGGCAGATCATCCCTTCCCGGGAGATCCTGACGATGGTCGACAATATCGGGATGCCGGTCAGCGGCATCAACATGACCTACAACAACACCGGCACGATCGGGCCGCAGGACGGAGACATCCAGATCAAGCTGCGCGAGGGCCACCCTCCGACTGACGGGTACGTCCGCGAGCTGCGTCGGCAACTCCCCGAGCAGTTTCCCGGCTTCACCTTCTCCTTCCTGCCGGCCGACATCATCAGTCAGATCCTCAATTTCGGCGCGCCATCGCCGATCGATGTCCAGGTCCGAACGACCGACCTCAATGCCGGCTTCGAGCATGCCAACAAGCTGCTGTCGCGTATCCGGATGGTCCCGGGCGTCGTCGATGCCAGGATCCAGCAGTCGCGGTCGGCGCCGATCTTCGCGGTCGATGTCGACCGCACGCGGGCTCAATATGTCGGGCTGACGACGCGCGACGTGACGAATTCCCTGGTCGTGAACCTGGCAGGCTCGAGCCAGGTGGCGCCGACCTACTGGCTCAATCCGGCAAATGGCGTATCATATTCGATCGTGATGCAGACGCCGCAGTACCGGCTCGATTCACTCTCGGCCCTGTCGAACCTGCCGATCGCCGCGCCGGCGGCGGCCTCGCTGCAGGTGCTGGGGGGCATCGCGGACGTACGCCGCGACACAGCGAACGCCGTGGTGTCCCAGTACGATCTCCAGAACATGGTCCAGGTCTATGCCGGCGTTCAGGGCCGCGACCTTGGCGCCGTCGCGTCGGACATACGGGCGATCATCGACGAGCTTGCCAAGGAGGCCTCGCCGCGTATCCGGGCCGTCAAATTGCAAGGTCAGGTCAGGACGATGGAGAGTGCCTTCTCCGGCCTTCTGTTCGGTCTGCTCGGCGCCGTCGTGTTGATCTACCTGCTGATCGTCGTGAACTTCCAGTCCTGGAGCGATCCGTTCGTCATCATCACGGCACTGCCGGCTGCGCTCGCGGGTATCGTCTGGATGCTGTTCGCGACGGGGACGACCCTGTCCGTGCCCGCGCTCACCGGGGCGATCATGTGCATGGGCGTGGCGACCGCAAACTCGGTGCTCGTCGTCTCCTTCGCGCGGGAGCGGCTGGCGGAGCTGGGAGATGCGACGGCGGCTGCGCTCGATGCGGGCTATGTCCGTTTCCGGCCGGTCCTGATGACGGCCCTTGCCATGATCATCGGCATGACGCCGATGGCGCTGGGCATGGGCGAGGGTGGCGAGCAGAACGCTCCGCTCGGCCGTGCGGTGATCGGCGGCCTGATTTTTGCGACGCTCGCCACGCTGCTTTTCGTGCCGGTCGTGTTCAGCGTCGTCCATCGGAACCATGGAAAAGCGGGTGGCGGTATCGCTGCCGCATCCGGAGCCCCTCATGTCGCCTGAGTCCCCGTCTGGTCCTCCCCCGAAGTCGCGACGAGGGCTCGCCCTGCTGGGCCTTGTCTGTTGCCTGGTTCTCGTCGTGGTGGTCGTCAATGGCATCTGGAGCCGTCACACCAGCGAGGCGAAACTCAAGGAATGGACCGATACGCAGGCGGTGCCTGCCGTCAGTGTGGTCGCACCGGCGATCGGTGCCAACAAGACGTTCCTGGATCTGCCGGGCCGGCTCGAAGCCTATTCCCGCGCGCCGATCTACGCGCGCGTCGGCGGCTTCCTCAAGGGTTGGTACGTCGATATCGGGACACCGGTGAAGACGGGCCAGCTCCTTGCCGAGATCGAGGCGCCCGACCTCGACCAGCAACTCCTGCAGGCCAAGGCGGCGCTGGCCAGTGCCAAGGCGGCCGAGGCTCTTTCGAGCGTGACGGCGCAGCGCTGGACCCAGCTTGGAGGGGCCAATACGGTCTCTCGGCAGACCGTGGACGAGAAAACCAACGACCTCGTGGTCAAGCAGGCGCTCACCAAAGCGGCCCAGGCGGCGGTCGACCGGCTCGAGGTTCTTTCGGATTTCAAGCGCCTCACGGCGCCGTTCGATGGCGTGGTGACCGCCCGCAATACCGATATCGGGCAGCTCATAAATGCGGAGTCGAGCAGCGGGGCCGCCCTTTTCGTCGTGTCGGACATGAAGCGTCTGCGACTGACGATCAGCGTGCCGCAGAACTACGTACCCGCCGTGCCGCTGAATTCGAACGTCCAGATCACCGTGCCGGAGAGGCCGGGCAAGATCTACAGCGGCAAGGTCGAGGCGACCTCGCGTGCGGTCGACGCGCAGACGGGCACGACGCGCATGCAGGTGGTCGTCGACAATCCCTCGGACGAGCTGATGCCGGGGGCGTTCGCCAACACCCGTATCGAATTGCCTTCCAGCGCCCAAGCACTCGCTGTACCGGCCGGCGCTCTCATTTTCGACCGCAAGGGGCTACGCGTGGCGACCGTGGGCGCGGATGGCAAAGTCAAGCTCAAGCAGGTCACTATCGCTCGCGATCTCGGCCAGGTCGTCGAGATCGGGGCCGGTCTCACCGTGGACGACAAGGTCATCGACAGCCCGCCCGATGGCCTGTCGGACGGAGATCCCGTGCGGGTGGTGAATACCGCGAAGGCGTCTGCCGTGCGATAACACCCGTCTCGGCAGGGACGGGGAGGCGTGCGTGATCGACACGGACAAGGGTAAGGCGGAGATCACGCGCTTCGCGATCGATGTCGCCGTCCGCATTTCGCTGATCGCGACCATTGTCTTTGTCAGCCTTATGCTGCTGCGGCCGGTGGCGCCGTTGCTTCTCTGGGCGATCATCCTGTCGGTGGCGATCTATCCGCTCTTCGGCGTGTTGCGGAACCGTCTCGGCCTGAGGCCGGGCGTTGCGGCGACGTCGATCTCGCTTCTGCTGCTGGCGATCCTACTCGTTCCGGCGGTCATCCTTTCGGCATCCGCCATAGAAAGCCTGGATGCGTATGCGCGCATGCTGCTGCGGGGCGAGCATATCGTGCCGCCTCCACCCGAGTCGGTGAAGGGCTGGCCCTATATCGGGACGCGGCTTTACGATTTCTGGCTGAACGGTTCGAACGATATTCGGACCCTGCTCGCCACCCATGTCGCGCAGATCGCCTCGATGGGCCGCTGGGTCGGGCAGATCGCGGCAGGCGTTTTCTTCGAGGTTTTGCAGTTCGCCGGCGCCATCGTGGTGGCGGGTGTGTTGCTCGCCTATGCCGATTCGCTGGGCCAGACCGTGCGCGATCTTGCCGGCAGGATCGCGGATGCGCGCGGGCGGCACTTCGTGGAGATTGCCGGGTCGACCATCCGCAACGTCTCGCAGGGCGTGATCGGCGTCGCGTTGCTGCAGTCGGCCCTGCTGGGGGTCGGGATGCTGGTGGCTGGCGTGCCGTTCGCGGGCGCGATCACCTTCGCCTGCCTCGTGCTGGCGATCTTGCAGATCGGCCCCAACGTCGTGATGATCCCCGTCATCATATGGGCATGGTTCGAGATGCCGGCGCTGACTGCCGGCCTGTTCACGCTCTACACGCTGCCCTTGCTCCTGCTCGACAACGTGCTCCGCCCCATCCTCATGGCGCGCGGGCTGCAGACACCGATGGCGGTCATTCTGGCCGGCGTGATCTGCGGCACGCTCGCGGGCGGCCTGATCGGTCTGTTCGTGGGGCCTGTCGTGCTGGCCGTTTTCTACGATCTCGTGGTGGCGTGGGTGGCGGCAGGGCAGCGGACCGATCCGCTTTGAGCCCCTTGTCATGATTTGCCGATCCTTGAACGTCCCATGCGGCGGCGTGGGAACCGCCGCTCGGGACCGCTAGGAGCACAAGCAGCCTGCGGGCGGCACGAAAGGGAAATCGGTCTTCAAACTCTGGCGCACCTTACGCGGCCCCCCGGCACCATCCGTCCGGGGGGATTCAAGGCGCCACGCAGAGGGACTACTTCTTCTTCGGCCTGATCGCGTCCCACTGTTCGTCCGTCCAGTCGAGCATGGCCGACGTGTTGGCGCCGCCACCTCCCGATTGCAGCATCTTGCCGCCGTCGATCACGATGGCGTCGCCGTTGATGTAGGCGGCGCCGTCGCTCACCAGGAAGGCCGCGAGGTTTGCCAGCTCGATATGTTCGCCGACGCGCCGCATCGGGATGACCTTGATCATCTCCTCGTTGCCGCCGCGCTCCTTCGGCATCAGGCGGCTCCAGGCGCCTTCCGTCGGGAAGGGGCCCGGCACGATCGCGCAGGTGCGGATGCCCTTGGGGCCCCACTCGACCGCGAGGCTCTTGGTCATGGCGAGGACGCCGGCCTTGGCCATGGCCGACGGCACGGTGAAAGGGGCACCGGTCAGTGAGGAAACGGTCAGGATCGACATGACGACCTTGTTGCGCTCGCCCGCCTCGATCCACCGCCGGCCGGCCGAGACCGTGCAGTAGGCCGAGCCGTGCAGCACGATGCCGAGGACGGCATCGATGGCGCGCGACGACATCTTGTGGGTCTGCGCGAGGATCTGGCCGGCGGCATTGTTGACCAGGATGTCGAGCGGCCGCTTTTCCCAGATCTTGTCCATCATGGCCTCGACGGCATCGGGGATGCGCACGTCGCAGCCGGCCGTCTCGATTTCGCCGCCGGTCTCCTTGGCCAATTCCTCGGCGGTCTGCTTCAGAACGTCTTCGCGACGGCCGCAGATGATGACGTTCGCGCCGAGTTCGAGATAGCGGTGTGCCATCGAGCGGCCGAGACCGGTGCCGCCGCCCGTCACGAGAATACGCTTGCCCTTGAGCAGGTCGGGTTGAAACATCGATCTCTCCTTATTTCTTGGTGTCGGTGAATGCGATCCCCGCCGCGACCAATTTGTCGATCTCCGCGGTGGAATAGCCTGCCTCGGCAAGGACGTTCTTCGTGTCGGTGCCGAACTTCTTCGGCTTCGTGCGCACCTTGGGGGGCGTCCGCGACAGCTTCACGGGATTGCCGACATTCCGCCAGCCGTCCTTCTCCCAGACCATCCCGCGATGCTTCGTATGCGGCGCTTCCATCACGTCCGGCACTTCCAGGACGGCGGCCGAGGGAACGCCGCCTTTCATCAGCTCCTGCGAGAACTCGTCGGCGTCACGGTCCTTCAGCAGCGCCTTCAGTTCGGCTTCGAGTTCTGCGCGATGGGCGACGCGATCCTTGTTGGTCCTGAAGCGCGGATCTTCGGCGAGTTCGGGCTTGCCCAGCATCTGGGTGAGCTTGCGGAACTGGCCATCGTTGCCGGCGCCGACGACGATGTTGCGCGTCTTCGTGGGAAAGTTGGAATAGGGCACGAGGCTGGCGTGGCTGTTGCCGACGAGCTTCGGCTTCAGACCCGCCATGAAGTAGTTGGGGGCGTGCGGCTGATGCAGGGCGATCGCGCTGTCGTACAGCGTCGCATCGACGAACTGACCCTTGCCGGAGTGGTTGCGTTCGTAAAGCGCCATCAGGATCCCGATGGTGGCATTCATGCCCGTGGAGAGATCGACGACCGGTACGCCGATGCGGACCTGTCCGCCTTCCGGCGAGCCATTGACCGACACGAGCCCGGCGGAAGCCTGCACCATCGCGTCGTAGCCTGGGAAGCCGCCGAGCGGGCCGTCCGATCCGAAGCCGGAAACGCGTGCGTGGATAAGGCGGGGGAACTTCTTCGACAATGTATCGTGATAGCCGATGCCCCATTTCTCCATGGTGCCGGTCTTGAAATTGTCGATCAGGACGTCGGCCGTCCCGAGCAGCTTCATCAGCACCTCGCGGCCTTCCGGCTTGGAGAGGTCGAGCGCGATCGTGCGCTTGTTGCGGTTGATGCCGGCGAAGTAGGCGGAAATCCCTTCGGCGTCGAAGGGAGGACCCCAGGTGCGGGTCTCGTCCCCCTGCGGCGGCTCAATCTTGATGACATCGGCGCCGTGGTCGGCGAGCATCTGGCCGCAATAGGGGCCGCCCAGCACGCGCGACAGGTCGATGACTTTCAGGCCTTCAAGCGCCCCTTTCATGCCCTCGGGCATCTCGTTCCACTCCTCGAACTCGATTGAGAGGCGGCGGTTATAGACCATGGTCGGCCGCCCCGGTACCGTCCGCCGATGATCGAACGCTCGCTAGATATCGCCACGCAAGACGGGGCGATGAATACCTGGACCGCACGCCCGGACGATGGGGGCCCGCTTCCCGTGGTCGTCATGCTTATGGATGCGCCGGGAGTGCGCGAGGGCCTGAGGGAGATCGGCCGCCGGATCGCACAGTCCGGCTATTACGTGCTCCTGCCCAATCTGTATTACCGGAGCACACGGGAATTCGTCCTTGGTCCGACGCGCGATCATCCCGATGCCGAGACGAACCTACGGAAGATGCAGGGCATGATCGCCTCGATCTCGAACACCAAGGTTGCTGCCGATATCGGCGCGCTGCTGGACTGGCTGAAGCATCTCGCCGATGCGCGACCGGGCAAAGTTGGTCTGGTCGGCTACTGCATGAGCGGCGCGTTCGTCACCGTGGCGGCAGCGCGCCACCCTGATCGTGTCGCCTGCTTTGCTTCCTATTACGGCACGCGGCTCATCACGGACAAGCCGGACTCGCCGCATCTCCTGCTCGGCGGGATATCGGCCGAGGGATATTACGCTTTCGCGGAGCACGACACCTACGTTCCGTTGGCCGATGTCGCGAAGTTTGAGAGATTGCTGGCGCAGGCGCCGTTTCCGTCCCGGGTCGAAACGGAAGCCGATACACATCATGGCTACGCCTTTTCCGACCGTGGGTATCTGCACGAGGCGGCACGCGAGAAGCACTACGAGAGGATGCTTGCACTCTTTCGAAGACATATCGGCTAACCGCCGCCGTCGAATGCAGGCTCTGCGCGCCCGACCACTGGCGCCGGAAGCAATCAAGAGTGAATGAGGGACATCATGCTGAATGGCATCCATGGACATCAGGATATCGAGCGCGTCGTGTATGGCAGACCGGCGGGTGCCGCCCTGCGTGCCGAGGCAGAGCGGCTGGGCGCGAAGAAGGTCTTCATCACCACCTCGAAGTCGGTGGCGCAGAGCGCGCTGCTGGCGTCTGTGATTGACGGCCTCGGCGACCTGCATGCGGGTACCTATGCCGGCATCACCGCGCACTCGCCGCGGCCCTGCGTGGTCGAGGGAGCTGCAATGGCGCGTGCGGCCGGTGCCGACCTGATCGTGGCGGTGGGCGGCGGCTCGGTGATCGACGCGACCAAGACGATCCTGATCGCGCTCTGGCAGAACGTGACGGATGTCGGCCAACTCGACGCCTATCGCGCTGGCCGCCCCAGGGAAGGCGCAGCGCCGCCGTCGGAGGCCATCAGCCCGCCGGCCGAAGCGATCCGCATGATCGCGGTGCCGACCACGCTGTCGGCCGCCGAGTTCAACGCCTTCGCCGGCATCACAGACCCGCGCAAGGGCATCAAGGAGAGCTTCGGCCATCGGCTGATCGTGCCTCGGGTCATCGTGCTGGATCCCGCCGCCACCCTGGCGACGCCGATGGACCTGATGCTCTCGACCGGGCTGAAGGCCGTGGACCATGCGGTCGAGCGTCTATGCTCGCAGCAGGCCCATCCCTTCGTGCTGGGCACCGCCACCGAGGCGCTCAAGCTGCTCGCGCGTGCCCTGCCGGCGCATAAGGCAAACCCTGACGACATGGCGACAAGACTCGATCTCCAGTTCGGCATGTGGCTCTCGATCGGCGCCGGCACGTCGGGCGTCGGCGTGGGCGCGAGTCATGGGATCGGCCATGTGCTGGGCGCCGCCTGTCATGTGCCGCACGGTCATACTTCCTGTGTGATGCTGCCGTCGGTGCTGCGTTGGAACCTGCCGGCCAATGCGGAGCGGCAGAAGCGGGTGGGCGAGGCGTTCGGCAGGCCCGATGCGGCGGCCGGCGACCTCGTCGAAGGTCTGGTGAAGGCGCTCGGCCTGCCGGGACGACTCTCGGAAGTCGGCGTCGGCCGAGACCGTTTCCGCGAGATCGCCGAGAAGGCGATGCACGACCGGGCGGTGCTGAATAATCCGCGGCCGATCAAGGACCCCGACCAGGTGATGGAGATCCTAGAACTAGCGGCGTGAACCGACATGACCCCATGAATTCTTCTCGTGAGCCGGAGGGGTGGCAAGCAGCTAAAGCCGCACGACCTAAGGGAAGCAACGCAAGTCACGGGTGAACCATGGTCGATGTTCGAATTGCCGAGGCCGCCCCTTCGCGCCCGCCGCTCGCCGGTTGGGTCGATGCGCCGGTGAACTACCTGGCCGATCTCAGCATCAAGCCGGTGACCTACAATCCGCCTCACGGCACGGGCCTGCCGCGGCGCGAGGGCAACTACCGCGACTTCGCGGTGCGTATCCACGACGCCCGCCCGATCGCGCACAATCTGTCGCTCGACCGGCAGGCATTCATCCTGACGCACCACGACACCGAGGTGCGCGATTTCTACGACGCGGCAGAAGTGCGGACGAAGTACCATGCCGAGGTCGAGGCGCTCATCAGGCGCGAGACCGGCGCCGCGAAAGTGGTGGTGTTCGACCATACGGTGCGCACCGCCGATCGCGCCGTCGAGCGCGGCCTCCGGACGCCGGTCCGCAGCGTGCACAACGACTACACCGAGAAGTCGGGCCCTCAGCGGGTGCGCGACCTGCTGCCGCCCGAGGAGGCCGAGCGGCGCCTGCAGAAGCGGTTCGCCGAATACAATGTCTGGCGCAATATCGACGACGCGCCGGTCGAGATGGCTCCGCTCGGCTTCGTCGACTCGGAAAGCATTGCGCCGCGCGACCTCGCGGTCTGCGATCTGGTGTATGCCGACAGGACCGGCGAGATCTACCAGGGTGTCTACAACGCGGATCACCGCTGGTACTATTTCCCGCGCATGACGCGGGAGGAGGCGGTTCTGATAAAGTGCTACGACTCGCTGCGAGATGGCCGGGCACGCTTCTCGCTGCATTCGGCTTTCGACGATCCGACGTCGCCTGTCGATGCGCGCCCCCGGCAGAGCATCGAGGCGCGGGCTTTCGCTTTTTTCGACTAGACGTCGCGCGGTGGCGACTCCGCGGCGATCGTCTCGAGATGCTCGACCAGCTCTTCGGGATTGCTGAAGAACGGGGAGTGACCACATTCCAGCTCAAGGACCCGGCACGGTGTCAGCTTCACCATCTTGCGCTGCAGGCTGATGCGGATCGCATTGTCGAAGATGCACTGGATGTACCACCGCGGCACCGATCCAAACCGTTCTTCGCTCAGCGTGACGGGCGTCGTCGAGATCGACAAGGGTTGCGGCCGCAGCCGTTCCATCGCGCGGTAGCGGTCCTCGGGCGACACGTCCGCGTAGAAAAGCGACGGGATCTTGTCGCGCGCGAACGTGTAAGTCTTGCCGTCGGGGCTCACCTGGCGTGAGAGCCGGAACAGCGAATCCGGTTCCATCGCGGTCATGTCGCGCGCGCATTTGCCGGACTGCGGCAGCAGGGCGCTGAGATAAACGAGCGCCCGCAGCTTGCGCCGGCGTGCCTCCGCGAGTTGGCTGATCGTGATGCCGCCCAGCGAGTGACCGACCAGGATCGTCTGTTCGTCCGCCTTGTCGAGCAACCGCGCGAGCTTCTCGACATTGTCCGCGAGGGTCACCATCGCGGGAGGCGTCTGGTCTTTGCCCAGGCCCGGAAGGTCGGGCGCGAGGGCTTTGTGGCCGCGCGCTTCGAGCAGCGGGACGACTCTTTCCCAGCACCAGCCACCATGGCAAGCGCCGTGGACCAGCATGAACGTGGCCATCTTCAGCCCCGCCCGACCACGGTGCGGGCGCCGGGCGCAGGCACGAAGAAGTCAGGCATCAGCGGCGTGCCGGGCGAGACGGCATACCGGTCGAAATCGGTCACGCCTTCGGACGCCAGCACCTCGTCGTCGATGAAGAAGTTGCCGGTGCATTCCCGCGCCGGCCGATTGAAGATCGCGTGGGCGGCGTCCGCCATGATCTCGGGCTTGCGGCACCTCTTCATGCCGTCGTCGCCTCCGAGAATGTTCTGGATCGCCGATGTCGCGATGCCAGTACGTGGCCACAGGCAGTTGAAGGCGATCCCCTTGTCGCGGAACTCCTCGGCCATCGCCCAGGCGAAGACGGACATGCCGTATTTGGCGAGTGTGTAGGCGGCATGGTTGGCGAACCATTTCACGTCGAAATCGAGCGGCGGCGAAAGGTTCAGGACGTGGGGGTTGGCGGCCCGCTCGAGATGGGGGATGCATTTCTGCGAGACCAGGAAGGTGCCGCGCGCGTTGATCTGATGCATCAGGTCGTAGCGCTTGATCGGCGTGGCGAGCGTCCCGGTCAGGCTGATGGCGCTGGCATTGTTCACGAGGATGTCGATGCCGCCGAACTTCGCAACCGTCTCGGCGACGGCTTTCTCGACGCTTTGCTCGTCCCGGATATCGCAGGCCAACGGCAAAGCCTTGCCGCCGGCGGCCTCGATCTCCTCGGCAGCCGTGAAGATCGTACCGGGCAGGCGTGGGTCCGGCGCCACCGTCTTCGCGACCACAGAGATGTTTGCCCCGTCACGCGCCGCGCGCAGCGCGATGGCAAAGCCAATGCCACGGCTCGCGCCGGTGACGAACAGCGTCTTGTTACGCAGGTTCATGACGTCCCCAAGAAATCCTCGGGCTCTATAGCCGGGCAGGGGTGGGGCGGCTAGTCTCGGCGCCTTCAGGGGAGGCATGCATGAATCCGTGCTTCGAAACGGCGGAGCGTCTCGCTCGCGCGATACGGAACGGCCGCTTGAGCTCAAGGGAGGCGACAGAGGCCCATCTGGAGCGGATCGACAGGCTGAATGGCGACCTGAACGCCCTGGTCGTGGTCGACAGGGCGGGGGCCCTGGCGGCGGCGCGCGCCGCGGACCGCGCGCGAGCGGCCGGGAAGCCCATGGGGGCGCTTCACGGTGTGCCGATCACGATCAAGGAGGCGTTTGACGTCAGGGGACTCAGGACGACGTCGAGCCATCCGCCGCTCAAGGACAATGTCGCCGCAAGCGACGCGGCGGTCGTCGCACGCCTTCGGGCCGCCGGCGCGGTCATTCTCGGCAAGACGAACGTCCCCGAACTGTGCGCCGACTTCCAGACCGACAGTCCTCTGTTCGGGACGACGAGAAATGCCTGGGACAGAGAGCGTACGGCCGGCGGATCGACCGGTGGCGGTGCCGTCGCCGTCGCGGCCCGCCTGTCGCCATTGGAGATCGGTAGCGACATTGGCGGATCCGTACGCAATCCCGCCCATTTCAACGGTATCTTCTCGCTCAAGCCCACCGAATGGCGCGTGCCCTCGCACGGACACGTCCCGGGGCTTCCAGGGGCCGTGCGCACGATCCGCTACATGGGCACGTTCGGCCCCCTGGCACGCTGTGTGGACGATCTGGACCTTGCCTTGCGGCTGATCGCCGGGCCCGACGGGCGGGAGGCGGAGGCGCCACCGGTCCTGCTGGGTCCGACACCGAAGCTGGCGGCGAAAGGGCTGCGCATCGCCGTGCTGCCGTGCAATCCGCTGGTTGCCCCGTCGGCGGCGGTTGGCGCGACCCTGGAGACGACCATCCGTGTGTTGTCGCGCGCCGGTGCCAAGGTGAGGCATGCCGAGCCGGCGGGAATGGACTGGCAACAGGCATGGGATGACTGGTCGGACCTCTTCCAGTACATGATCCTTGCGCTTGCGCCGCTGTCGATCCGCGAGAGATTCTTCGGCCGAGATCGGTCGCCCGATCCATCGTCCCGTTCCGTCGCACGTGCCGCGCGCCTGGACCTCGGCGCCTATCTCGCTCTGCTCGACCGTCGAGACGTCTTGATCGGGCGCTGCGAGTCCTTTCTGGACGACTACGACGCCTGGCTGATGCCGGTGATGCCGGATGTCGCGTTCGTGCGACAGAAACAGAGCAGGCCACTCGCCATCGACGGCGTCGAGCACCCTTATTTCTTTGCCGGAACCTCCTACAATTTTCTCGCCAACCTGACCGGCCAGCCGTCGATCGTGTTGCCTTGCGGTCTTTCGCCGGATGGCCTTCCGATCGGTCTGCAACTGGTCGGCCGGCGGTGGGGGGAGGCAAACCTCCTCGGTGTGGCCAAGGCGCTGGAAAGGCTCTTGCCGCCCTGTGCCGTTCCGCCAGCCTGGCCGGCAGAGCAGGTCACTCGATCTTTACGCCGGCGGCGTCGATGATCGGCTTCCATTTGGCGAACTCGGCCCTCTGGAAGGCCGCGAAGGCGGCGGGCGTCATTTCCTCGACGGTGGGCGTGTCCTGACCGAGTTCGTCCATGCGCTTGCGAATCGCGGGATCCTGCATCGCCTCGACCGCCGCTCCGTTGAGCCTGTCGACGATCGGTCTCGGCGTTCCCTTTGGTGCCCAAAGGCCGTTCCAGATCGTGACCTCGATCGGGAACCCTGCTTCGGCGGCTGTGGGAATATCGGGCATGGCGGCCGACCTCTTGGCCGAGGTCACGGCATAGGCCCGGACCTTGCCGGCCTGGACTTGCGGCAACGAGTTCGACGACTGGTCCACCATGACCTGGATCTGGTTCGCGATCAGATCCTGCATCGCGGGACCAGTACCGCGGTAGGGGACGAGTTGATAGGTGGCCCCCGTCGCAGCCGTGAAGGCGAGCGCTCCGATATGCGAACCTGAGCCCATGCCGGCCGTGCCTCCCGATACCTGGTGGGACTTCAGGTAGGTGACGAGTTCCTTCAGTGTCGTCGCCGGCACCTGGTTGGAGGAGACGACGAGCATCGGGTTCGCGGGAAGACGTGCGACCGGTTCCAGATCGCCAAGGAGGTCGAAGCCCAGCTTGGTATAGACCGCTCCGTTCACGACGTTCGTGCCGAGATGCCCGATGCCGATCGTGTAGCCGTCAGGTGTGGAGCGCGCGAGCTTGGCCATTGCAATCGTGCCTGCTGCTCCGGTGACGTTCTCGACGATGATCTGCTGGCCAAGCTCCTTGCCCATCCGCTCGCCGAGGATCCGCGCCAGCAGGTCGGTGGGACCGCCGGCCGCGAACGGGACAATCAGAGTTATGGGCTTGATGGGGTACGCTTGGCCGAAAGCCGGCCCGGTCAGGGCCAAGGACAACGCAACGCCGAGCGACGCGAGAACTGGTCTTCGCAGCATCGTGGTTTCCTCCCCGGATGGCTTGATGCCATCTCGCATGGTTCATGAGCATGGCGGTCGCCACCATGCTCCGCAACCATGGGAGGAAACCTCGACGGCTGGGTCAGGGACAGCCGGCGCCCGGGTCGAGCCTGAACTTGCGCGGCCCCGGCATCGTCTGCTCTTCGCTGACGATGCGCACATCGAGCGTGCAGGAGGCTGTCTTGACGGCATACAGATCCGGCGATTTCCACTCGATGGTGTCGATCGGCTCGGACTTCAATCGCTTCGCTATATCCTCGCTTTCGAGAATGGCCCGCATCTCGGCCGCACGTTGCCAGTTGGGCGGCAAAGCCGCATGCGCAGCCGCCGCCGCAGACATCATGCCGAGGATACAAAGGAAAGCGGCACCACCACGGGATCTGATACGGGATCTGAATGTCGTCATCGTCTGCATGTGCACGCAGGCAGGGCGTGTGGTCAATCCTTCCGGTGCGTACGCAAGGCGGCTAGCCGCGCATCGCAACCGGTATGTCGCGCAGCAGACGCTTCGCCCGGTCGATGGCGAGACGTCACGCCGCGGTCGCGTCGGCCTTCATCGTGGCGAGCACCGTGCGGTTGGAGACCTGTTGTCCCGGCTGCACGGAGAGAGTCTCGATCGTCGCGTCGAACGGGGCCTTGAGCTGATGCTGGATCTTCATGGCTTCGAGCACGATGAGTGTCTGGCCGCGTGCGACTCTCTCGCCGGCGCCGACATGGATGGCGGCAATGCGCCCGTCCATCGGCGCGCGCAGCTTGCCGTCGGAGCCCGGGGCGGCCGCCTCGGGCGCGGCATATGTCCTGTCGGTGAAGCGGACGGTCAGGCCGTCCAGATCGACCAGGATATCGTTGCCATCGATATGATGCGGAAGATGAGGGCGCGCGGAGCCGTCGGTCTGGATCGTTCTCTCCGTGCCGCCGGTGGCGAGCCGGATGGGCGCCGGGGCAGGGTTGGAATTGCGCCAGCCGCGCAGCATCTCCGGATATTTGCGTGCAGAGTCCTGCCAGAGGAGGTCCGCTGCCGCCTGCCAATGCGCATCGGGGATGGCTGGCTGCGGAAACGCATGCTGCGTCAGGAAGGCGGTCGTGGCCTTCCCGGTGGCGAAGTCGGGATGTTCCAGCAACTCGATCAGGAAGTGACGGTTGGTCGTCGGCCCGAGCGCCACCGTCTCCCGAAGCGCGCGCACAAGCCTGTGGCGCGCCGCCTCGCGTGTATCCCCATGTGCAATGATCTTTGCGATCATCGGATCGTAGAACGGCGAGATGGTCAGGCCATCCTTCATGCCGTGGTCGACGCGAACGCCCGGACCATTGGCGGGACGCCAGACTTCCATGCGGCCGCTCTGCGGCAGGAACCCGGCATAGGCGTCCTCGGCGTAGAGGCGGACCTCGATCGCATGGCCGGAGAAGCGGACTTGGTCCTGATCGAGCGGCAGCTTCTCTCCGCGGGCAACGCGCAGCTGCCACTCGACGAGGTCGAGGCCCGTGATCGCTTCCGTGACTGGATGCTCGACCTGCAGCCGGGTATTCATCTCGAGGAAATAGAATGCTCCGTTGGTCGCGAGCAGGAACTCGACTGTGCCCGCGCCGCGATAGCCGATCGCACGCGCCGCGGCGACCGCCGCAGCCCCCATGCGTCGACGCAGGTCGGCATCGACTGCCGGCGACGGAGCCTCCTCGACAACTTTCTGGTGCCGGCGCTGGACGGAACAGTCGCGCTCGCCGAGATGGATGACGTTGCCGTGGGAGTCGGCAAAGACCTGGACCTCGACATGGCGTGCATCCATCACGGCCTTTTCAAGGATCAGTTCGCCCGATCCGAAGGCGCTTTCGGCCTCTGCGCGCGCGGTACGGATGGCGTCGGGAAGGTCCTCCGGTCGCTCGACGAGACGCATGCCGCGCCCGCCACCTCCCGCGGCGGCCTTGACCATCACCGGCAGGCCGATCCGGCTAGCCTCGGCCTCCAGCGCCGCGTCGTCTTGAAGAGCGCCCTGATAGCCCGGCACGCAGGGAACACCGGCGTCGATCATCCGCCGCTTCGCCGCCGCCTTGTTCCCCATGGCGGCGATGGCCGTGGCCGGCGGGCCGACGAACACAATACCCGCCTGCTCGCAGGACGCCGCAAAACCATCGTTCTCCGATAGGAAGCCATAGCCCGGATGAATTGCGTCCGCGCCGGTGCGGCGGGCGGCGTCGAGGATGCGCGCAGGATCGAGATAGCTCTCGCCGACCGGCGGCGGCCCGAGGCGCACCGCCTCGTCGGCGAAGGCGACATGCGGCGCGTCGCGGTCGGCATCGGAATAGACGGCGACGGTGCGATAGCCCATCGCCCGGGCCGTGCGCATGACACGCCAGGCGATCTCGCCGCGGTTGGCGACCAGGATCTTGCTGAAGCTCATCGGCGGCATGGCCTCACTCGACGGCCCAGCGCGGCGGCCGCTTCTCGGCGAAGGCGCGCAGACCTTCGGCCGCCTCCGGCCCGCGGCGGGCCTCGGCGAACTTGTCGGCGGCGAAGTCGAGGACGGAAGACAGCGGTTCGGTGCCGACCCTCATCACCACCTGCTTGGTGAGCGCATTGGCGAGCGGCGCACACTTGTCGATCTGCTTCAGAACCTCCTCGAGCTTGCCATCGAGAGCGGTGGAATCGGCAACGAGGTAATGCGAGATGCCGAGGCGCAGGGCTTCCGGGCCCTTGAAGCGCGCCGCCGTCAGGGTGAGGTGGCGGGTCTGCGGCACGCCGATGCGGGCCGCGACGAAGGGGGCGATCTGGGCCGGCACGATCCCGATGGCGGTCTCGCTCATCGCGAACCCCGAGCCCTCGGTGCAGATCGCGACGTCGGAGACGCAGACCAGTCCGAAGCCGCCGGCAATGGCATATCCCTCGACTGCGGCAACGACGACCTGGGGGCAGGTGTTCACCATCTCGAGGAAGGCACCGAACTGGCGGTTCCAGACGGCGATCGGGTCTTTCTCCCCCGGCTTCGGCTTGTCGGTGAAGCTGGCTTCCATGTTCTTGAGGTCGGCGCCGGCGCAGAAGGTGCCGCCGGCGCCGCGCAGGACGACGACCTTGATGTCACGCCGGTCGTGCAGGGTCGCGAAGACCGACTTGAGCTCGCCGATCAGCGTCGGGTTCAGCGCGTTCTTGACGTCGGGTCGGTTCAGCGTGACATGCAGCCGCGACCGGTCGCGATGCAGCAGGAGGGTCTCGTACTTGTCGGCAAATTCGGCCATGGGGACTCCAACGCTCAGCGGTTGTCGAGGCGGGGCAGGGTGCCCATCATCTTGGAGATGATCTGCAGCATCACCTCGTCGGCGCCGCCACCGATCGAAGCGAGTCGCGAATCGCGAAAGGCGCGGGCCGTGGGCGATTCCCACAAATAGCCGGCACCGCCCCAATATTGGAGGCAGCCGTCGGTCACGAGGCGCACCATGCGGCCGGCCTTCAGCTTGGCCATTGAGGCCAGCGTCGTGACATCCTGCCCGTCGAGATATTCCTCGCACGCGCGATAGCAGAGCGAGCGCACCAGCTCGATCTCCGTCCGCAACTCGGCGAGCTTGAAATGGATGATCTGATTGTCGAGCAGCGGGCGGCCGAACACCTTGCGCTCCCGCGTATATTCGATCGTCTGGTCGATCAGGCGCTCCATGCCGACGACTGCCGAGATGGCGCCCCACAGTCGCTCTTCCTGGAACTGCTGCATCTGGTAGACGAAACCCATGCCTTCCTGGCCAATCAGGTTGGTGGCCGGAACCTTGACCTCGTCGAGGAAAATCTGTGCCGTGTCTGAGCTCCGCATGCCCAGCTTGTCGAGCTTCTTCACGACCTCGACGCCCCTGGTCTTCATCGGTACGACGATCAGGGACTTGTTCTTGTGGACCGGGCCTTCGCCCGTATTGGCCAGCAGGCACATCCAGTCGGCCTGCGTGCCGTTGGTCGTCCACATCTTGCCGCCGTTGATGACCCAGTCGCCGCCGACCCGCCGTGCCGTGGTCTTGAGCGAAGCCACGTCCGATCCGGCGCCGACCTCGGAGACGCCGAGGCAGGCGACGAAGTCGCCGGCGATCGAAGGGGCAAGGAACTCGCGGCGCAACCCGTCGCTGCCGTAGCGGGCGAGTGCCGGCGTCGCCATATCGGTCTGCACGCCGATCGCCATCGGGACGGAGCCGCAATTGATATGGCCCAGCTCCTCGGCCATCACCATGGCATAAGAATAGTCGAGGCCCATCCCGCCGTACTCCGCGGGCTTGTTGATCCCGAGCAGGCCAGCGCTTCCCAGCTTCTTGAAGACTTCGTGGGCGGGGAAGATGCCGTCCTCTTCCCACTGGTCGACATGCGGATTGATGTCCCGGTCGATGATCGCGCGCAGGGTGCGGCGGATTTCGTCATGCTCTTGGCTGAACTGCATGTCGCGCTCCTAGCGATTGCCCAAGCGGGGCAAGGTGCCCATCAGCTTGGAGATGATCTGCAGCATGACCTCGTCGGCGCCACCGCCGATCGACCCCAGGCGGCCGTCGCGGTAACCCCGCGCGACGGGATTGTCCCAGAGGTAGCCGGCGCCACCCCAGTATTGGAGGCAGGCGTCCGAGACCTCGCGGCGGAGGCGGCCGGCCTTCAGCTTGCCCATCGAGGCCAGCATGGTGACGTCCTTGCCGGCGAGGTAATCCTCGCAGGCGCGATAGACGATGGAGCGCAGCGCCTCGACCTCCGTCTTGAGTTCGGCCAGGCGGAAATGGATCACCTGGTTGTCGAGCAGCGGCCTGCCGAAGACCTTGCGCTCGCGCGTGTACTCGATCGTGGCATTGATCAGCCGCTCGCAGGTGTTGAGCGAACCGGCGCCGGCCCACAACCGCTCCTCCTGGAACTGCTGCATCTGGTAGGTGAACCCCATGCCGGGTTGGCCGATCGTGTAACGCACCGGGACCTTCACCTCGTCGAAGAAGGTCTGGACCGTATCGGAGGCCCGCATGCCGAGCTTGTCGAGCTTCTTCACGATCTCGATGCCCTTGGTCTTCATCGGTACGACGATCAGCGACTTGTTCTTGTGGGCCGGCCCATCTTCGGTGCTGGCCAGCAGGCACATCCAGTCTGCCTGGGCACCGTTGGTGGTCCACATCTTGCCGCCGTTGATCACCCAGTCGCCGCCGACGCGGCGCGCCGTCGTTCTGATCGACGCGACGTCCGAACCGGCGCCTGTCTCGGAGACGCCGAGGCAGGCGACGTAGTCGCCGGCGATCGACGGCGTCAGAAATTCGCGGCGCAGCTCGTCGCTGCCGTAGCGGGCGAGGGCGGGGGTCGCCATCGAGATCTGCACGCCCGTCGCCATCGGGATGGATCCGCCATTTACCCATCCGAGTGATTCGGCGCAGATCATCGCATAGGAGAAATCGAGCCCGGAGCCGCCGAACTCGACCGGCTTGTCGACGCCCAGCAGGCCGGCGTCGCCCATCTTCTTGAAAAGCGCGTGGGCCGGGAACTGTCCCTCCTGTTCCCATTCGTCGACATACGGATTGATCTCGCGGTCGATCAGCGTCTTCCAGGTCTGGCGCAGAGCCTCGTGTTCCGGAGTGAACTTCATGGCTACATCCTCGCAACGCCGAATGTGATGGGATTGAGGGGCCTGACCATCGATTCGCGGGCGATCGACAGGGTGAAGGCCAGCACGCGCCGCGTGTCGCGTGGATCGATGATGCCGTCGTCCCACAGGTGGGCCGTGCCATACAAGGCGGTCGACTCACGCTCGAACTGGTCGACGATGCCCTTGAACATCTTGTCGATCTGCTCGTGAGGGGGTTCCTTGCCCTCGCGCTGGAATTTCTGCTCGGTCACGGTCTTCATGACGCCCGCCGCCTGCTCGCCGCCCATGACGGCCGTCCGGCTGTTCGGCCAGGCGAAGATGAAGCGCGGGTCGAAGGCACGGCCGCACATGCCGTAATTGCCAGCGCCGAACGACCCGCCGATGACGATGGTGATCTGCGGGACGGTCGCGTTCGCCACGGCCTGGATCATCTTGGAGCCGTGCTTCACGATGCCGCCGCGCTCGGATTCCGTGCCGACCATGTAGCCGGTCGTGTTCTGGAGGTAGACGATCGGCGTTCCCTGCTGGCAGCAGAGCTGGATGAACTGAGCCGCCTTGACGGCGCCCTTTGTCGTGATCGGGCCGTTGTTGCCGATGAGGCCGACCGGCTCGCCCTCGATCGCTGCCCAGCCGCAGATCGTCTGCTGGTCGTAGAGTCCCTTGAATTCAAGGAAATCGGAGCCGTCGACCAGGCGGGCAATCACTTCACGGACGTCGTAGGGATCCTTGTGCGAGGGCGGTACGACGCCGCACAATTCCTCGACCTCGTAGAGAGGCTCTTTGAATGATCTTGCTGCGCGTGGCGGCAGCCGGTCATTCCAGTGCCATTTGGCGATCACGTCGCGCGCCATGCGGATGCCGTCCGCGTCGTTCTCGGCCATCCATTCGGCGACACCAGAGACCGTGGCATGCATTTCCGCACCACCCAGTTCCTCGTCGGTCGCGATCTCGCCCGTTGCGGCCTTGAGGAGCGGTGGACCCGCCAGGAACACCTTGGCCTGGTTGCGCACCATGATGACGTAGTCGCTCAGGCCCGGCAGGTAGGCGCCGCCGGCGGTCGAGGAGCCGTGCACCACCGTCACCTGCGGGATGCCCTTGGCCGACATGCGCGCCTGATTGGCGAAGCCGCGGCCACCCGGCACGAAGATCTCCGCCTGATAGAGCAGGTTGGCGCCGCCCGACTCCACGAGGTTCACGACCGGGAGCTTGTTCTCCAGGACGATCTGCTGGACGCGCTGGCCCTTGCGCTGGCCGGAGGGAGCGACGGTCCCTCCCTTGATGGCCGAGTTGGAGGCCGTCACGACACAGCGGACGCCTTCGACATAGCCGATGCCGGCGACCGAGCCGCCACCCGCACTCGACCCGTCCTTGTCGTCGTGCATGCGGTAGCCGGCGAGCGGCATGAGCTCGAGGAAGGGTGCTCCACGATCCAGCAGCAGTGCGATGCGCTCGCGTGGCATGAGCTGTTTGCGCTTCGCGAAGCGTTCGCGGGCCTTCTCCGATGCGGCCTGGACGCTCTTCTCGGCCGCGCGGAACTCGTCGATGGCCGCGAGCATATGTTCGCGGTTTCGCCGGAAATCGTCGCCGTTGCGGTCGACCTGGCTCTCGATGACGGGCAAGGATCAGCCTCCCAGGACTTTTGGTGTCACGGCGAGGTGAAACCCGTTGAACGGTTTCGAGCGGTCCGTCGCGGGAAGTTCGACGGAGCGGTTGGCGAGGGGGACACCCCCATCGATCCGCAATTCCGTGCCCGTCATGTAGGCCGACGCGTCGCTCAGCAGGAAACACACGGCAGCCGAAACCTCGCTTTCGGTGCCGAGGCGTCCGAGTGGGCAGTATCCCTTGAGCTTGGGGATCTGGTCCTTGAACTCGCCGGTGTAGGTGTCCATGCCGGAAGACGCGATCCAGCCCGGGGCCACCGCGTTCACGCGCACGCCCGCCGCCGCCCATTCGTAGGCGAGCGTCATGGTGAGGTTGGCCATGCCGGCGCGCGCCGCCCCGGTATGCGCCATGTTGGGAAAGCCGTTGCGATGGTCGGCCGTCATGTTGACGATCGATCCGCCATGGTCGCGCATCGATTGCGTGAAGACCTCCCGGCTCACGATGAAGCCGCCGGTCAGGTTGTTGCGGACGACGGCGTCGAAACCCTTGGCGGTCAACTGGGCGGCAGGGGCGGGGAACTGCCCGCCGGCATTGTTGAAGAGGCCATGAAGGCGGCCGTTGCGCGCGACCATCGCGGCGACAGCCTCCTTCACCTGAGCTTCCTCGCGAATATCGAAGGCATGTGTCTCGCAAGTGCCGCCGGCCGCCTCGATCTCCGCCTTCACCGCGTCGAGCTTCTCCTGCCGGCGTCCGGTAACGACGACGTGGCCTCCGAGCGCGGCGACTTCGTGCGCAGTGCAACGCCCGATTCCGCTGCCGCCTCCCGTGACGACGATGGTCTGGCCCTCGAAGAGGCCCGGCTTGAAGACCGAGCGATAAGACATGTTTCCCCCTCGCGACCTGGCACTGAACGGCCGTTTATCGGCCTGTATTTGACGTTTACGTAAAGGTCAAGTAAGCCCCCCAAGCCATTGGCCGACTGGAGGAACCCACCATGACCTTGCAGGATATCACCGCGAAAATGAAGGAAGGGGCTTCGAAGAAGTCGGCCTTCGGAAATTCCGTGAAGTTCGCGACCGACCAAGGTGTCGTGCATATCGACGGCACGCAGACGCCGCCGGCTGTCACCAATGAGGACAAGGCAGCCGACTGCACGATCAAGATGGACTTCAGCGACTTTGCCGACCTCATCGGTGGCAAGCTCGACGGCATGACGGCATTCATGACCGGTAAGCTCAAGATCGAAGGCGACATGGGTGTCGCCATGAAGCTGCAGAGCATTCTGCGCTGACAAGGGCAGGGGCAGTGCCGTCAAAGGCACGGACCCCGCGGTGTCACGGAGAGAAGGGGGCCCTGGGCCCCCTTTTTGTTGCCACTACGCTTTCGGCGTCTTGTGATAGTGATAGGCGCAATCGGCCAGGACGAGGTCGTTCCCGACGCCACGTCGACGTTCCACGTGTGCGCGTCCCGGTCGCGGCGCAGATCGTCGGTGCCGGCGGCGGGCGAACGGGGGGTCGAGCGCTGACCTCCCGGCAGGCCGCCTCTTGCGTCGCCCTGCGCCGGCCCTATTTTCCGGAACCGCGACCGCGAAGGAGGCGAAGGTGGCTGTCCAGGTCGAAATGGCGATGAAGGACGACGAAGCCTCCTTCCTGGCAACGCTGACGCTCGCCTTCGCAACCGATCCGATGACCCGCTGGAGCTGGCCTGACCCGGCTGTCTATCTCGACAGTTTTCCGGGATTCGCGCGAGCCTTCGGCGGTGCAGCGTTTAGGAGCGGCACCGCGCACCGAATCAAGGGCTTCAGTGGCGCGGCTTTATGGCTGCCGCCTGGAGCGGAACCGGATGGCGAGGCGTTAGGCACCCTCATGCAGGCCACGGTGCCGGGCGAGAGGCTCATGGAAGGTTGGCAGGTCATGCAGCAGATGATCGCGTTTCATCCAAAGGAACCACACTGGTATCTGCCCCTTATCGGAATCGATCCGCAATATCAGGGCCGGGGACTCGGTGGTCATCTTCTTCGCCATGCGCTGGCATTGGCCGACCGCGACGGCAAGTCGGCCTATCTCGAATCCTCCAACCCGCGCAACATCGCCTTCTACGAGCGGCATGGCTTTGTGCCGCTTGGCCGGATCCAGGCCGGCAGTTCACCCACCCTCGTGCCGATGTTGCGCCAGCCGGGCCGCACGGCATAGGGGCAGTAGTCTGCGCTGCGGGAGGACGCGGTGAGATGCTCGGCGCTTGCTACGCGGCTTTCTTGGCGTGGTGGCTATGCAGCTTGGCGCCGAGGACCCGGCGTATATCATTGAATTCCGGACTCGCGACGTCGCGTGGCCGGACAAGGTCGAGCATGTTGTCGCTTTCGATCCGGCCTGGGCCGGGTGTCATCACCACCACGCGGTTGGCCAGCACGATCGCTTCCTCGACCGAGTGCGTGACGAACACCACCGTGAGCTTGGTGCGCTGCCAGATATCCAGCAGCTCGTCCTGCAGGCGTTCGCGCGTCATCGCGTCGAGCGCTCCGAAGGGCTCGTCCATCAGGACCAGCTCCGCATCGTTGGCGAGCACGCGCGCGATGGCGACCCGCTGCTTCATGCCGCCCGACAACTGGTGCGGATAGGCGTTGGCGAACTTGGCAAGGCCCACGAGATCGATGAACTTGTCGACTGTCGCTTTGACTTCCGCGCGGCTGAGACCACGGGAGGTCGGACCGAAGCCGATATTGTCCCGCACGCTCAGCCAGGGGAACAGCGCGTAGTCCTGGAACACCATTCCACGCCCGGGGTCGGGGCCGTCGATCGGCTTGCCCCACATCAATGCCTGGCCGGAGGACGGCGTCTCGAAGCCCGCCATGATCCGAAGCAAGGTCGACTTGCCGCAGCCCGATGCGCCGATCAGGCAGATGAACTCTCCCTTGTTGATCGAGAGGTGTGCATCGGAAAGCGCATGGATGGTCTGGTCCTGCAGGCGGAAAACCTTGGACACGCCCTTGATCTCGATGATCGGGGTCGCGGTATCAGGCATGGTGGGTGGGACTCCAGCGGAGCAGGCGGTTGCCGATGGCGACGACGATCCGGTCCGAAATGTACCCGGCGACGCCGATCACGATCATGCCGCAGATCACCAGTTCGGTGCGGGACAGCGTGCGGCCGTCCATGATCACGGCGCCAAGCCCCTGCGGCACCCCGGTCATCTCGCCCACGACGATGACGAACCAGGCGAGGCCCAGGCCGAGCCGCAGGCCGGTGAAGATCGAGGGCGTGGCGGCTGGCAGGACGACCTTGAAGAACTGGGCGTTGCCGCGGCAACCCAGCATGGAGGCCGCCTCGAAAAGCTTGGGATCGACGGAGCGGACCCCGAACACGGTGTTGAGCAGGATGGGGTAGAACGCCCCGAGGCAGACCAGGGCGAAAGCGGATTTGGCGCCCAGGCCGAACAGGATCATCGACAAGGGCAACCAGGCCGTGACGGGGATTGGCCGCATCACCTGCAGGAAGGGATCGAGCACCATCCGCGCCGTCGGCATGCGGCCAATCATGAGACCGATCGGCAGCGCGAAGAGGGCGGCCAGCGCGAAGCCGCCATAGACCCTGCTCATCGACGCGAGCAGATGCGTGTGCAGCGTTGCCGAATAGGCGTCGTCGTAGATGCCGCCGACGGCGAAATCGACCATGTACTCGCCGACCGCGTATGGCGTCGGGATCAGGCGGGTCCATTGCTGGGTCGTTGCCACCTGCCAGAAGGCGAGCAGCAGAACCGGCACGATCAGCGCCAGCACCGTGGGCCTGAAGCGGGCCCACGTCGATTTGGCTGGACGCGGCGAAGTGGCGGCAGCCACCGTCGCCGGTCCCGTCTCGGCGATCGCCATCGTCGTCTCTAGCTGTTCGACAGTTCGTTCGAGAACTTCGGATTGAGGAAGGTATCGAACTTCGGCAGGGCGCGGATCTGCTTCAGCTCCAGCATGTGCTGCGCGTAAGTCTTGGCCTGGCCTTGCACCTTGTCGTCGAGCTTCCAGACATATTCGACGTTGTCCGCGCCCAGAGCCTGTTCGACCGCGGCGCGGTTGGCGCCGAGCTTCTGCACCGTCATCTCGACGACGGCAGGCTTGTTGGCCGTCATGAATTCGACCGCCTGGCGGTGAGTCTTCAACATGGCACGGATTACATCGGGGTTCTTGGCGACGGTCTCCTCGTTGGTGCCGATGATCATGTTGAGGCCGCCCATCGCCGTGCCGTACGGATATTCCACGAGCTGGCCGACGCCGGATGTGATCGAAAGCGCCGGTCCGGGCTCTGCGCCGACATAGGCGTCGATATCCCCGCGGGACAGCATGGCGGGCATCTCGCCGAACGGCACCCGGACCGAAGTGATGTCCTTCGGAGTCAGGCCCTCCATGCGCATGCGCTCGAGGATGAACACTTCCTGCGTGGAGCCCGGCCAGATGCCGACCTTCTTGCCCTTGAGGTCCTTGATCGTCTTCACGTCCGAGCCGGCCTTGGAGATGACGCCCATGCCCTTGTTCGACATGGCGCCCACGACGACGACCGGCTCGCCGACCGCCGCGCCCAGGATGCCGGCCGCGATGCCGAACGTGCCGAGGTCGACCGACCTGGTGACGACGGCGTTCTTGCAGTCGGTCGGGCTGTCGAAGGTGATGATTTCGATCTTGAGGCCGGCCGGAGCGAACTTCTCGTAGAAGTGAGGCGGCATCGAGTGGACGAGGCGCAACGCGCCCATCTTGACCGTTTGCCCGCCTTGCGCGCGAAGAATGGACGGCGCGGCCAGAGTTCCCACGGCAGCAAGGCTGGCACCGGCCAGCAGACGACGACGATTGATCATGAAGTGCCTCCCAAGCAGTCCCCTTGGAAGGCAACAAGCGTGCCAAGTCGGCACGCTTGTCGGGAGGCCATAGGAGGTGGTCTCTAGAACCCGACGGCCGCGCCGTCGCGACGGCTCTCCGACGCGCCGAGATAGGGGCCGCCATCGGCGAAGCGCCAGATGATCTGGCTCGAGCCGAAATCGAAGCTCGGCATCTTCGTGCGCGTCAGGCGATGGCCGCGGCTTTCCAGCCCTTCCAGCGTACCCTGTGGCATGTGCTCTTCCGTCCACACCGTTCCGTCGGTTTCATGCACGCGCCAGCGCGGGGCATCGATCGCCGCCTGCGGGTTCTGGCCGTAGTCGACCATCCGGGAGAAGACCTGCATATGGCCCTGAGGCTGCATGGCGCCGCCCATCAGGCCGAAGGTCGCCACCGGCTTGCCGTCCTTGGTGATGAAGGCGGGGATGATGGTGTGGAACGGCCGCTTGTTGGGACCGACCTCGTTGGGATGTCCCTTGGTCGTCACGAAGCCCGTGCCGCGATTCTGCAAGGCAATGCCGGTACCCGGGACCACGATGCCGGAGCCGAAGCCGGTATAATTGGACTGGATCAGCGACACCATCATGCCCGAGGCGTCTGCGGTGCCGAGATAGATAGTGCCGCCGTCCTTGGGTGTGCCCGGACCGAAATCCTGGGCCTTCTTCGGATCGATCAGCTTCGCACGGCTCTTGAGATAGGCCTTGTCGAGCATCTGCTGCGGCGTCACTTCCATGAAGCGCGGATCGGCGACGTAGCGATAGATGTCGGCGAAGGCGAGCTTCATCGCCTCGATACGGAGGTGCGCGACCTCGGGGCCGTCGCAATCCAGGCCGGCCAGTTCGAAATTCTCGAGGATGCCGAGCGCCATGCAGGCCGCGATGCCCTGGCCGGATGGCGGGATTTCGTGCAGCGTCGTGCCACGGTAGGCGAGGCCGATCGGATCGACCCAGTCGGGCTTGTGCGCCGCCAGATCTTCCTTGCGCAGGGCGCCGCCGGTTTCGCGGGCGTACTTGTCCATCGCATCGGCAAGCTCGCCCCGATAGAACGCCTCGCCCTTGCTTTCGGCGATCTTCGTCAGGGTCCTGGCCTGGTCGGGGAACTTCCAGAGTTCGCCGGGCTGGGGCGCGCGGCCATTCGGCAGGAACGCCTTCACCCAGCTCTCCTGGCCCTTCAGCCGGTCAATCGCCCGGTGCCACTGGTGGGCGACCATGTAGGAGACCCGGAATCCGTCGTGAGCGTACTTGATCGCCGGCTCGAAGAGATCCGCGAAGGGCAGCTTGCCGTAGCGCTTGTGCAGTTCCATCCAGAGCGACACCGCGCCCGGCGTCGTGACGCAGTCCCAGCCGACGTGAGGCATCTTGTCGAGGCCGGCGTATTTGTCCGGCGTCATCAGCGCCGGCGAATGGCCATGGGCATTCAGCCCGACGAGCTGCTTGCCGTCCCACAGGATGCAGAAGGCGTCTGCGCCGATGCCGTTCATCGTCGGTTCGACGACCGTGATGGCCGCCGCACTTGCGATGGCGGCGTCGACCGCATTGCCGCCCTTGGCCAGCATCCGCAGACCTGCCGTCGAAGCGAGATGCTGGGACGAGGCGACGACGTTCTCGGCGAAAACCGGAAGTTTCTTGGTGGAGTAAGGGAAGTCGTACGTAAAAGACGGCACCTCGAATCCTTTCTATCTCTGCTTCGTGGCCTGGACGGCCTCGATTCGCGCGATGAAGCGCGGCGTCTGCAGGAACTGGCGATGGTCGGCGGCGCTCTTGCCGAACAGCCGGGAGAGATCGAGCAGGCCGGAGCCCGCAATCTCGCCCATCCGTCCGGAGAGCGTCGCGCGCTCGCCAAGCCGCAGGGTTTTTAGCGCCGCCACGGCTTGGTCGGAAAGGCCCGGCGGCGGTGAGGCACGCGATCTTGTGGAGAAGAAGTCGGCGACCGAGCCGGCCAGAGCCAGTGTCCAGTCGTTGAATGCATGGAGCGACACCTGGCGGCCGATGTCGAACGTCACGGCGACGGTCTGCGCGTTCCCCTCGATCTTCGTCAGCGTTCCGCACCAGTCCGTGAAGGCGCCGACCTTGTCGGCGAGCGCGATGCTCTGCCGGGCGGCCTCCTCGACCTGCAGCGGATTGCCGGAGGCGAGGGCCGGCTTGGCCACCGCCGCCAGCGCGTCGAGGAACGCCTTCTGCGCGGGATTGCGCTCGTAGCAGGGCCTGTCGAAGCAGCCGCCGAGGAGCAACGCGGATCCGCCGGCCAGCAGGGCGCGCCGCACGAGGTCTGGGCGACCGATGCAGGCACGACAGTCGCGCTGGGCGGCTACGGGATGTAGCGGAGGAGTCAGGCGTCGATACACACGCCTAGCTTACCTCCGCCGCGCCAGAAAAACGAACTGCGCCGGGATCAAGCCGCCTTGGCTTGCGCCTTGGCCCGCTCTTCTTCCTTGAGTTCCTTCTTGGAGAGCTTGCCGACAGGGGTCTTCGGCAATTCCGGGCGTATTTCGAGCGCCACGGGCATCTCGTGTTTGCCGACCCGGCCTTCGAGATGCTTTTTCAGTTCCTCGAAGGTGAGCGATGCGCCCGGCTTCAGCTTCACGAAGACCTTGGGGGCTTCCTGCCGATAGGGATCGGGGATGCCGATCACGATGCACTCGTCGACGGCGGGATGTTCGTACACCGCCTCCTCGATCATGCGAGGGTAGACGTTGTAGCCGGACGAGATGATCAGGTCCTTGGAGCGGTCGACCAGATAGAGCCATCCGTCGGCGTCCATGTAACCCATGTCGCCCGTGCGCAGGCCCATCCAGTTGGTGTCGGGATGGCGGAACAGGACCTTCTCGGTTTCCTCCGGCTTCTTCCAGTAACCCTTCATGACCTGCGGTCCGATGATGCAGACCTCGCCGACATGTTCCTTGCCCGCCGGCAGGACCTTGTCGTGATTCTCCATGTCGCGGATCTCGATGATCGTGCCCGGCATCGGAATGCCACAGGAGCCGACGCGTCGAACGCTCTTGTCGACCGGGCAGATCGCTCCGGTGGGCGACGTTTCGGTGAGGCCGTAGCCCTCGATCAGCGTGGCGCCGGTCAGCTTCTCGAAAGCCTGCTGCACCTCGACGGGGAGGGGGGCGCCGCCCGACATGCAGATCTTGAGCGAGCTGAGGTCGAGCCCTTGCGCCTTCGGGTGCTTGTTGATCGCCGTGTAGAGCGTCGGCACGCCCGGCAGGAAGGTCGGCTTCTTCTTCGCGAGGTCCGAGACGATGAGGTCGATGTCGGGACGCGGATAGAGGATGAGCTGGTTGCCGTTGCGCACTGCGCCCAGCATGATTCCCGACAGTGCATAGATGTGGAACAATGGCAGCACGCACACGACTTTTTCCGTGCCGGGCGTCGTGTAGGGCGTCGTCCACGCCTGCCCCTGGCTCATCGCGGCCATGACACAGCCATGCGTCAGCATCGCCGCCTTGGGCAGGCCGGTCGTGCCGCCGGTGTATTGCAGCAGCGCGACCTCGTCCCACAGATCGTCGCTGGCCGGCGGGTAAGCGGTGTATTTACCGTCGTTGGCCAGCAGGTCCTTGAAGCCCATGTGCCACTCGTCGCGGGGCCAGGAGGAAATCTCTTTTCGCTTGGCGAGCGGATAGAGCCAGTTCTTGGGCCAGGGAAGGTAGTCGGCAATCGACCCCACGATCAGCTTCTTGAGCCGGGTTTTGCCCCGCATGGCGGCCATCTTGGGATAGAGCGCCGTGACGTCGAGGGTGACGAGGATGTCGGTCTCGGAATCCCCGATCTTGAATTCGAGTTCGCGCGCAGCATCGAGCGGTGAATAATTCACCACCCGCCCGCCGGCCTTGAGGATACCGAAGAAGGCGATGAGGTAATGCGGCGTGTTTGGTAGATAGAGGCCGACATTGACGCCCGGCTTCACCCCCAGTTTCTGGAACCCGGCAGCCGCCCGGTCCGACGCATCCTTGTAGTCGCGGAAGGTCATCACCTTGTCGAGGAAATCGGTGAACGGCCGGTCGCCATACTGGGCGCAGCTGTCTTCGAAAGCCTGGTGGATGGTCTTCTTCGGGATATCGAGTTCCCACTTCACGCCCGGTGGGTAGCTCTTCTCCCAAGGATAGTGCGCCATTCTAGTGTTCCTCCCGACATCGACTATGCGAGGCCGATGGCGCGAGGGTCAAGGAGAGGGCGGCACCCAATAGGCGTACTCGTAGGCCGTCCGGAATCCCTGTGCCTCGTAAAGGGGCAGGGCCGCCATGTTGGTGGCGACGACCTGCAGGTAGGCGCGCCGGGCGCCCTGCTTCATCGCCCAGGCATAGAGGCTCTCAGTGATGCGACGCGCGAGGCCGCGACGACGGGCATGCGGCATGACCAGCACGTCGAACAGACCCATGTGGCCGTCCTCGACCACGCCGATGGCCATCGCCATGGGGCGACCCGCTTCCTCGACGAACGCGAAGCCGACGGGTGCGGCGATGCGGGCCAGCATGCGCTCCATCGTCTGCCGGTGCTCGGGGCGAACCGGACTGTAGGTGGCAAAGGCCTCGATCCAGCTCGAGGTGGGCCCGGGCAGGATGGCGACCTCGGGGGTCCCGCTGAAGCGGCCGTCCAGAGGGCAGACCTGGACGAGACTGCGCTCGATCCGCTCGTAGCTGCGCATCTCGAGCCGGGACGCCAGATCGGGCGGCGCGAGAGGAGAGAGGCGCCACGCCGGCCTCTGCCCGAGTTCCCGATAGGGAGCTTCCAGTTTTGCAATATCAGGTAAGGAAATGGGATCTAAAGCATTGATCGAATTGGCTCTTTTTGTGTAGCCGCCAGAAAGCCGAAGGCGCCACCCATCGATGTCTCGGGTCTCAAGAGCGGGCCACCCCCGGAACGCAAGCCGTTCAAGCCGCCGAACTTCATCCAGTTTCTCAAGTGATGACATATCCACAGGCTCGTGATAATCTAATGTTCAATAATAACAGTTATTTATATTCATTACTGTATGTGTTGCATGAAGCTCGACTTTGCCTCTGTCGGCTTTCGTGTCGGTCGGCAGCCACCCTTTCTCTTCTCCTCCTTCGCGCTCGGCGTCCCGCTGCCGGCGATCCTCTTGCTCGTGGCCGCCACACTCCTCCTGTCAGGCTGCGGCAGTGGCAGCGGTTCGGGGCACGCCGATCGTCCGCCAAGCGACAAGGTGGCCTATACGGCTTGGCAGGAATGGTCGAGATACGGCCGTGCGACCGTCGTTTACGGAGGACAGGCGAACGGTTACACGAATCGTGCGGGTATCACGGAGCGTAGCGAGCCGCTGGCCAGCCGGGTCGGCGATTACTGGGGGGCCTGCGGCCGTCCGGAATGGAACGGTCGCACCTCCAATCGGCCCTGGTCCGGGGCTTTCGTTTCCTGGGTGATGGCGAAATCCGGCTACAGCGCCCAGCAATTTCCTCGCGAAGGACGCCACGGCAGCTACCTTGCGGCGCTGTACGACCGCGAGCGCGCCTCGCGCAGTGCCCCGTTCATCTTGAGGTCGCCCGGCGAATATTCGCCGAAGCCCGGCGATCTGGTCTGCGCCGGGAGTGCCGGGCCGACGTGGCGGTTCGCCGATACAAGAACGGCCCGCCGCCGCCTCGACAATACGGCCAGCCATTGCGACGTCGTGACCGAAGTCCGCGGCGGCTTCGTTCACGCCATCGGCGGCAACGTGAAGAACAGCGTGGCGATGAGCCTTTATCCTGTCGACCGGAACGGCCGGCTCATGCCCGTATCCGGTCGTCCGTGGCTCGTGGTCGTCGAGAAGCGCGGCTGACCGCTGCCCGGCGCCTCCCCCCGGTCAGTTCGTGAGGCCCGCCGCGTGCATGATGGCAGCCGTCCGCTCGGCGATCATGATGGTCGGCGCATTCGTGTTGCCCCCGACGAGGGTCGGCATGATCGAGGCATCGACCACGCGCAGGCCCTCGACTCCGTGCACGAGGAGCTTGTCGTCGACGACGGCCATGCGGTCGCTCGACGGGCCCATCCTGCAGGTGCCCACCGGGTGATAGATGGTCTCGCACTTGGCACGGATCCATTGCTCGATCTCGGCGTCGGTCCTGACGCTCGCGCCGGGCGCAAGCTCCTCGGCGCGATAGGGATCCAGGCCGGACTGGGCGAGGATGTCGCGGCCCATCTTCACGCCCGCGATCAATGTCTCGAGATCCTGCCGCTCGGCGAGATAGTTCGCGTCGATCAGCGGATGGTCCTTGGGGTTGCTGCTGCGCAGCCGGATCGTGCCCTTGCTTTCGGGACGCAGGGCACAGACGTGGAGGCTGTAGCCGTTCTTGCGCAGACGCGTCCGCCCGTGGTCGATGACCAGGACCGGCAGGAAGTGAAGCTGTATGTCGGGAGCGGCGAGGCCCGATCGCGTTCGCAGGAAGCCGCCAGACTCGGCGATCGGCGAGGTGCCAGGCCCCTTGCGTCCCGAGACATACTTGTAGAGCGAAAGCAGCTTGCTGGCGCGGTCGTACGTATCGCCGGTCCGGCAGAACTGCAGCAGGGAAGCGTCGAGATGGTCCTGGAGGTTGCCGCCGACGCCCGGCAAGTCCACGAGCGGACGAATACCGAGTGACTGCAGGTGATCGGCCGGGCCGATACCGGAAAGCATGAGGAGTTGCGGGGTGTTCACGGCGCCGCCGCACAGGATGATCTCCCGGGTCACGCGGGCGACCTCGTCGCGGCCGTTCTGCGTGTAACGCACGCCCATGGCGCGATTCTGGTCCAGGATGACCCGCTCGGTCAGCGCGTTCGTCACGACCTTGATGTACGCGCCGCTTTCGGCGACGGCAGGCCGCAGATACGCGCTGGCGGCGCTCCACCGCTCCTGGTTCTTCTGCGTGACCTGGTAGAGGCCGACGCCGTCCTGCTCCGCCCCGTTGAAATCCTTCACACGCTGGTGGCCGGCCTGTTCGCAGGCCTTGAGGAAAGCCTCGTTGAGAGGGCTGGGGTCTACCTGGTCGGCAACGTTCAATGGACCGCCGGTGCCGTGGAAATCGTCGGCCCCGCGTTCGTTGTTCTCCGCCTTCTTGAAATAGGGAAGAACGTCCTGATAGCTCCAGCCTTCGTTGCCGAGCTGGCGCCAATGATCGTAGTCCCAGGCGTGACCGCGGACATAGAGCATGGCGTTGATCGACGAGGAGCCGCCCAGCGTCTTGCCGCGCGGCCAGTACATGCGCCGGTCGTTGCAATGCTTTTGCGGCGTCGTCTCGTAATGCCAGTTGAACGGGTTCTTCTCGCCCAGGCTTGCGAAGCCGGCGGGCATCTTCAGCATGAACGACTTGTCGGGTCCGCCAGCCTCAAGCACGAGGATGCGAAGCTTCGGACGTTCCCACGCAAGGCGCGCGGCAAGCGCGCAGCCGGCAGAGCCGGCGCCAACGATGATGTAGTCGTACAAAGACGAAGACATAGTCCCTTCCTAAGGCAGGCGATTCTCGATGACGGCGAAAAACGGCCGCCCGGATAAGGGCGACAAAAGTCCATTGCCGTCCAGTGGAAAGACACTGCGCGTCACGGAGTCGCCGACATTGCCTCCGATGACGTGGACTTCGCCCGGCCGGACCTCGACGACAATGTCGCAGTGGCCGGCGCCGCGGTTGAGGTTCTGCAGGGTCGTGCCGCTACCCTCGCGCGACGCGCAGATCAGGTCTCCGACTTGAGGCGCCCGCTCGGCCGGCGGCAGCGGGATGAAGACCGCGCCAGGCCGCTTCGCCCGCTCGACCATCCGCTCGACATAGATCGTATGGCGCTGATCCGGACAGAACAGGTCGCGCGGCACGCCGGCGCTTTGGATGTCCCAGGAAATGAAAGCCGCGGACCAGGGTACGTCGTTCAAGCCGCTCAGGATCTTGTCGACCGACGCCCAGTAGTCGGCGATGCGGCGCGGTGCTTCCCGTTCCTTGATGCCGAGCTGCTCGACATGTGGCTTTGCGTCGTTGGAATAGGTGATGACCTGCTTGCCGAAGCGGCCCCATTCGCCGACCGCCAGAAGAACCATGGACGTCTTCGCGCTCGACGCCGGCGGCGGAGCCTCGGGCTTCCAGGACGAGGCGGGGCAGGGCCCGAGCGGCTGCAGGTCGCGGGCCTGGACGACGGCCTTCGGCCGGGGCGTCTCTGCGCAAGCGGCGGCGAGAAGCAAGACAAGCGCGGTGGCCAGCAACCTCGATATTACCATCGGCCGACACCACCGATGAAGATCGTCGGAACGCCATCCGTGCCGTTCTTGACGGTGAAGACCTGGCTGCCGCGACGTCGTCCATCGCGTGGCGTCGTCACGTCGAGACCTGCGCGCGTCAGCCGTGCATGCGCCTTTTCGATGTCGGGCACGCGCCAAGACAATCCCCAGAGACGATCGGGGGCGTCGGAGATGCCCTTCTTGAGGTCGTGCGCGATCTCGACGACGAGATCGCCGCACCGAAAGAAAAGAAGGCGTGCGCCCCATTGCGGGTTGCTGCGATCGAGACGGAGATCGAGCCCCAGCCGCCCTGCATAGAACGCGATGGCCCGTTCCGGGTTGGGGGTACGAACCACGACATGGTCGAGGCCGGAGACGCAGGCGGCTTCGTCGCCGGTCGGCGGCGACGGTGAAGCGTCGGCGGTCGGTACGACGCGAAGCGGGACGCCATGTGCCGAGAAGGAGATCACATCGCCTTCGTGACTCGTCTCGACCGCGCGTCGCCGGAGCAAGGTGGCGGCCTTGTCGAGATCCAGCGTCGAGAAGGTCATCGACTGCAAACCCGGAGCCTGGCCTTCGACGAGGACCAGCCCGACATTTCCAGTGCGCAGCCGATCGCCGTGGGCACGCCGGCCCAACAGCGTCTCGTAGGTCGCGGCGCTTCCGGCGATCGTCAGGTGGTCGAGGGCGGCGATCACGGCATTTCGGCCGGGGACTTTCCGCCGGCGCTGGAGGAGGGTCCACGCATCCGGTGGCTATCCGATGCGCTTCAGGTTCGCCTTGTAGTTCTGGCCGCGCTTCACGTAGCTCTCCGCGCTCATGGCAAGGCGGGCGGCGTTCTCGTCGTTCAGCTCGCGAACGACCTTGGCCGGCGAGCCGAAGATGACCGAACGATCCGGAAAGCTCTTGCCCTCGGTTACGACCGCGCCGGCGCCGACGAGACAATCCTTGCCGATGACGGAACGGTTCAGCACGACGGACTGGATGCCGATCAGCGAGCCGTCGCCGATCGTGCAGCCATGCAGCATGACCTGGTGGCCGACCGTCACGTTCTTGCCGATGGTCAGGGGGGCGCCTGGGTCGGTATGCAGGACGCAGAGTTCCTGGATGTTGCTGTCGTCGCCGATGACGATCGGTTCGTTGTCGCCGCGCAGGACGGCACCGAACCAGATGTTGACGTTCTCGCCCAGGATTACCGAGCCGATGATCGTGGCTTCCTCGGCGATGTAGCAGGATTTCGGGATCACGGGCACGCGATCGTCCAGCTGATAGATGGCCATTTCACTCCCTTCCGTTTACGTAAACCTTCATTGACGTTTACGTAAACGTCAACTACAGATTTCATCATCATGACCGTCGCCGCCTCATCCTCGGCCAAGGGCGCAGCGCCGCACGATGCTCAACCCATCTATAGCATCGCCGAACTGTCGCGCGAGTTTGCGATCACCCCTCGGACCATCCGCTTCTACGAGGACGAGGGGTTGATCAAGCCGCGCCGGCAAGGGCTGACGCGACTCTACTCGGCCGGGGACCGGACGCGTCTCGGCTGGATCCTGCGCGGCAAACGGCTGGGCTTCTCCCTTGCCGAGATCCGGGAGCTGCTGGACCTCTATCAGGTCGACCGGACCGGGGTTCAGCAACTGCGCGAGCTCCTGCGACGCAGCCAGCTCCACATCGCGGACCTGGAGCGCCGTCGCGCCGATCTCGATCAGCACATCAGCGAGTTCAAGGAAGTGGAAAACCAGGTCAGCGCCGAGTTGCGTCAGCGCGGTGCCGATCCCGAGGGCGATTAGGGCCCTGCATCGACAAAGGAGGAAGCCATGGCCGTCTACAAGGCCCCGATCAAGGATATCCAGTTCGTCCTGAACGAAGTCATCGACGTCTCGAGGCTTGCCAGGCTGCCGGGTTACGAGGACGCGACGCCGGACACGATCCACGCCATCGTCGAGGAGGCGGCCAAGCTCTGCGAGAACGTGCTGTTCCCGCTGAACCGCACAGGCGACGAAGAGGGGTGCCATTACGAGAATGGCGTCGTGCGTACGCCGAAGGGCTTCAAGGAAGCCTACAGGCAGTTCGCCGAAGGCGGCTGGACGGGCATCACCTGCGATCCCGAGTATGGCGGGCAGGGGCTGCCGGCCACGGTCGGCTTCGCGCTGCAGGAGATGTTCACGGCGTCGAACCAGGCTTTCGCGATGTATCCGGGGCTCAGCCACGGCGCCTACGAGGCGCTGTCGCGCCACGGTTCGGACGATCTCAAGAAGCGCTACCTGCCCAAACTGGCTGACGGCACCTGGTCGGGCACGATGTGTCTCACCGAGCCCCATTGCGGCACCGATCTCGGCATGCTGCGGACCAAGGCCGAGCCTCAGGCCGACGGCAGCTACAAGATCAGCGGCACCAAGATCTTCATCTCGGCGGGCGAGCACGACCTCACCGAGAACATCGTCCATCTCGTGCTGGCGCGTCTGCCGGACGCGCCGGGTGGCACCAAGGGCATCTCGCTTTTCATCGTGCCGAAATTCCTGCCCAAGGAAGACGGTTCGGTCGGCGAGCGCAACGGCATCCGCTGCGGCGCCATCGAGCATAAGATGGGCATCAAGGCCAACGCGACCTGCGTGATGAATCTCGACGGTGCCACGGGGTGGCTGGTCGGCGAAGCGAACAAGGGCATGACGGCGATGTTCGTCATGATGAATGCCGCCCGTCTCGGCGTCGGCATGCAGGGTCTCGGCATCGCCGAGACCTCCTACCAGAGCGCCGTCGCCTACGCGCGCGACCGCCTGCAGGGCCGCTCTTTGACCGGCCCCAAGAATGCCAACGGTCCGGCCGATCCGATCATCGTCCATCCCGACGTCCGTCGGATGCTGATGATCCAGAAATCGTTCACGGAGGGCGCCCGTGCCCTCTCGCTGTGGGTCGGCATGCTTATCGACGAGGCGCATTCGCATCCGGACGCGGAGGTGCGCGAGGCGGCCGACGACCTGATCCAGATGCTGACGCCGATCATCAAGGCGTACTTCACCGACATGGGCAGCGAGTGCGCCAACCTGGCCGTCCAGACCTACGGTGGCCACGGGTTCATCCGCGAGAACGGCGTCGAGCAGCTCGTTCGCGATGCGCGTATCACCCAGCTCTACGAGGGCACGAACGGCATCCAGGCGCTCGACCTCGTGGGGCGCAAGCTGCCCATGAAGGGCGGCCGTGCCGCGCAGCGCCTGCTGGGCGAGATCTCAGGCTTCGTCGCGAAGCACAAAGGCGATGAGAAGATGAAGGAGTTCGTCGAGCCGCTGGAGAAAGCGATGGGGCGCGTGCAGGATTCGGCACTCTTCCTGATGCAGAACGCGATGAAGAATCCCGACGAGGCGGGCGGCGCCGCGACCGACCTGCTGCGCCTCATGGCCCTGACGGCCATGGCCTATATGTGGAACCGCATCGTGGTCGCGGCGCACGAGGGGCTGGCAGCCGGAAACGACAACGCGTTCTATGAAGGCAAGATCGCCACGGCGCGCTTCTTCATGGCCCGCGTGTTGCCGCAGACCGTGTCGCTCAACCATCAGATCAAGGCGGGAGCCTCCACATTGATGGCGTTGCCGGCGGAGGCGTTCTGATCGAGGGACGCGCCGCTACAAGCAGCGCGTACCCAGCTCTTTGAGAAAGGAGGCGAGTGCGTGCATTCGCCTCCGTTCTCCTGCCGGTCGATTTTTGCCGCGACGGAGACCGCCCACGGCTCTTTTCCGCAAGCCGGTATGGCGGCGGAGAGCGGTGCACTCGGCGGTTGGCTGACGGAGGAAATGCGGCAGACTGCGCAGCCATGGATGCTGGAGGGAATACACTCATGTCTGCACCGCACGTTCTCGCCGAGATCAAAGACGGTATCGGCTGGTTGACGCTCAATCGGCCGGATCAGCTCAATGCGCTGTCGATGGAGATGCGCGACCTGCTGGTCGAACATTCGGCGAAGTTCGAGAAGGATCCTGCGGTGCGCTGCGTGGTGATCCGCGGCGCCGGTTCGCATTTCATGGCCGGCGGCGACATCAAGGGCTTCCACAAATCGCTGACGACCGAGAAGGAGGCGCATCTCGCGGGCTTCGAGATGCGCGTCGTGAAGGCGCACCAGGCGATCTACCAGATCCGGCGCATGAACAAGCCGGTTCTGGCCTCGGTACAGGGCGCGGCAGCCGGCTTCGGCCTTTCGCTGATCCTCAACTGCGATCTCGCCATTGCCAGCGAGGATTCGTTCTTCACCCTGGCTTACCGTCATATCGGCCTGTCGGCCGACGGCGGCGCGACCTATTTCCTGCCGCGGGTGGTGGGCGAGCGGAAGGCACTGGAGATCGCGCTGCTTGGCGAGCGTTTCACGGCCGCCGAGGCGAAGGCGAACAACATCCTGAACTGGGTGGTGGCGAAGGACCAGCTCGCGGCCGAGACGGAGAAGATGGCGCGCAAACTCGCCGACGGTCCGACCTATGCGCTGGGTGTCGCGAAGAAGTTGATCCGCAATTCGTTCGACAATTCCTGGGACGAGCACTCGCATCGCGAGGCCGAGGGGCTCGCCGCCTGCGCGGCGACCGAGGATCACTTCGAAGGGCTCAGCGCCTTCCTGGAGAAGCGCAAGCCCGCCTTCAAGGGACGGTAGCGACTGCGGGCCGCCGGTTGCCGCCTCCGGACCCGCGGCGGCGCGTCGCCGGGGTCAGGCGCGATGCGCCCGGCGGGCCTGCAGGACTTCCCAGATGCCGATCAGCCCGCGTGGCCACAACAGCAGGATCGCGGCCAGCACCGCGCCCAGCACGATCTTGTCGCCGTCGCCGCCGATCGAGAAGAAATTCTGCTGAACGATGATGAGTGCTGTTCCAATGAGGGGGCCCAGCAGCAGGCGACGGCCCACGATGACGATGGCGGTGAGCATCAGCACGAGGAAATAGCTCTCGAACATGTCGGGTCCGACATAGGCGCGCTGGTAGGCGTAAAGCCATCCCGCCAGCGCCGAGATCGGTGCCGACGTCACGAACACCGCGAGTCGAACCTTGCGGGCGTCGACCCCCAGCGCGGTCGCGAGGTCAGGATTCATGTGCACCATCAGGGCGCTGGTCCCGAGCCGGGAGCGCCGGAAGCGATGGATGAACAAGAGCGTGACCATCAGGAGGACCCATGCAATCGCCCACAGTTCGGCATTGGTACCGCCCGCGATCGTGGTTCCGAACAGGGGCAACTGGAGCGGCGGCACGCCCACGATGCCGTCCGAGCCGCCGAGGAACGGCCAATTGAACGCGACCTCCATGGCGACGACGGCTGCTGCATAGGTCACGAGGGAGAACACGAACTCGCGGGTACGCAGGGTGACAAGGCCGAGGATGCAGGCGAGGCCGATGGAAACGGCGATGGCCGCCGCGGCAGTCTCCCATCCGTTCCAGCCGGCGTTGACGGACAGCATTGCGGCGGCGTAGCCGCCGGCAGCCCAGAAGATCGTGTGGCCCAGGCTGACCTCGCCGAGATAGGAAAGGATGAGGTCGGCGCCGTAGGACATGACGGCGAGGATCGCGATGGTCGTGCAGGCGGCATAGACGGGCTGCGCGCCGCCCGCGAGTGCCGGCACGAAATACGCGAGGCCCGCCAGGACCAGCGCAAGGGACGTCGAATGGCGCGCGATCATCGTGCGGCCAACCCGCCCGGCCGCACGACCAGGACCGTCAGCAGCAGCAGGAAGGCGGCTGCCGTCGTGTAGGCGGGGGAGACCAGGGCACCGAACAGGGCGGTGAACATACCCAGGCCGAAGCCTGCGAGCAGGCTACCGCCCACGCTCCCGATGCCGCCCAGCACCACGACAACGAAGGTCAGGATCACTTCCTCGAAGCCCATGCTGGTCAGGATCGGGCTACGCGGCGCGACAAGTCCGGCGGCCAGGGCCACGGCCGCGCACTCGAAGACGAACACGCCGATATAGACTTGCGCGGCATTGATGCCGAAGAGCTGGGCCAGTTTGGGATCCTCGGCGACGGAGCGCACGATGGCCCCGGCGCGGGTCCGGTTGAGGACCAGCCAGAGTATCGCAAACAGCACCAATGTTCCGACGAAGGTCAGGACGTCGGCCCACGTGAACCAGATGTCGCCGAAGCGGATTTCGTGGCCCGTCAGAGGGCTCACGAAGGCCTGCGGGTCGCCGCCGAACAGCTTGGCGCCGCCGCCGTGGATGACATACCCGAAACCCAGCGTGACGATCATCAGGCTGGTGAGGTTCTGCTGCATGACCAGCGGAAGCATGATCGCCTGCAGCCCGATGCCGAGGACCGCGAGCGTCAGGACGGCAAGCGGGACGGACAGGTAATAGCTGAGCCCGAGCTTCTGCATGATCGCCCAGGCGATGAAAGCGCCCAGCATGTAGAGCTGCCCGTGCGCAAAATTGACCAGCCGCGCGGCGCCGAGCAGCACCGTCCATCCGATGGCGATCAGGGCATAGCCCGAGCCCAGCACCAGGCCGTTGATGATCTGTTGCGCCAGGTTCATGCGGTGAGGCTTCCGAGATAGGCTTCGAGGATGCGCGGATCGTTCTTCATGGAAGACGCCGGCCCGCTTCCCACGACCTTGCCCCGTTCCAGCAGATAGAGTTCGTCGACCAGTTCCAGGGTCGCCCGTACGTTCTGTTCCACCAGCAGGAGCGACAGGCCGCGGTCGACGAGTTTGCGCATGGTGGCCAGCAACTCGTAGACGAGTCTGGGGGCAAGGCCCGCCGATGGTTCGTCGAGCAGCAGCACGCGTGGCGCCGCGAGCAGGGCGCGTCCGATCGCGACCATCTGGCGTTCGCCGCCCGACAGCATGCGGCCCTTGTGACCGCGGCGCTCGCCGAGCCGCGGAAACATGTCCAGGATCTCGTCCAGCGCGAAGGCGTGGCGTCCGGTCGTATCCTGGGGGCGTCTGACGAGGGCCAGATTCTCCATCACGGTCAGCTCGGCAAAGATCCCTTTGCCTTCGGGTACCAGAACGAGCCCCGCGTGGGCGCGCCGGTGGGGCGGCAAGGTGTCGATGGGCTGTCCGCCGAGCTTGACGCTGCCTCGGACCGACGGCGTGCCCCGCGACCATCCGGCAAGGGCATTGATCAGCGTGCTCTTGCCCGCGCCGTTGGCTCCGACCATGCCGACCATGGCTCCGGGTGCGACAGTGACGTCGATTCCGTCGACCGCGAGATTGCCGCCGTATCGGACCGATATGCCGCGGGCTTCCAGGGCGGAGATCATGCCGCCCGCCCGAGATAGGCTTCCAGGACGGCTTCGTTGCGCTGGATCTCGGCCGGCGTGCCTTCCGCCAGCTTTCGACCCTGGTCGATCACGACGATCCGGTCGGCGATGGCCATGATCAGATCCATGTGATGCTCGATGACAACGACGGCGACGCCGCGGCGGCGAAGCTCTATCAGCAGGTCGGCGAGCCGTTTCATGTCGCTACCGCCGGTGCCGGCCGCCGGCTCGTCGATCAGGAGTGCGCGCGCGCCGGCTCCGTAGGCCAGGACGACGGAGAGGAGGCGCTGCGTGCCGTAGGCGATGTCGCCTGGAAGCTTGGCATGCTCGGAGGCGGGAATGCCGAAGGAAGAGAGCAATTCGGACGCGGCGGCTTCGGCGCGGCGTCGAATCGCTGCCTCCCTCCACGGCATCAGGAGCGACCGCCCGAGCGACGTCGAATGCTCGTGCAACATGGCGGCCGCGGCGTTCTCGAGCAGGGAAAGCTCGCCGAAGAAGGCATTGTGCTGGAAAGTCCGACGCAGCCCGAGGCGCGCGAGATCGTGCGTCGGCAGCCCGGCCACGTCGCGCCCATCGAGCGTGACCTTGCCGGAGCGCCGCACCGCATTGGTCACGGCGGCGAAGCAGGAACTCTTGCCTGCGCCGTTGGGCCCGATGATGCCGAGTACCTCGCCACCGGAGACCTGCCAGCTCATATCTGACAGGGCGGTCAGCGCACCATATCGGACCGTCAGCCCTTCGACGGCGAGATGTGGTTTGCCGCCGCCGGTCGACTCGCGCGGGGCCAACTACTTCAGGACCTCGAGCTTCGATGTCTTGCCATCGACGACCTTGAAGACCGTGTGCTTGTGCTTCGCCTGACCGTTCGCCTCGAAGGCGAGATCGCCAAGGATGGTACCCGGCACGGTCTTGCCGCGGATGGCCGCGGCCACCGCCTTGCGGTCGAGACTCTTGGCGGCATTTGCCGCACTGGCCCACACTTCGAGCGCCGTCGCGCCCATCGCGGCTCCCTTGTCCGGCGCTTCGTTGTGCGCCTTCTTGTAGGCCGCCACGAATTCGATGTTCTCCTTGATGCCATCGAACGGCGGGAGATCGGGGAAGTAGATATCCGCCGAAATCACGCCGGTCATTGCCTCGCCGGCGATGCGGAAAACGGTCGGGAGGATCGTGCCGACGGCCCCGACGAAAGTGCCCTCGATCCCGGCTTGACGGTATTGCTGGATGAGGGCGGGCATGCCCGAGGACTCGGCCGCATTGATGCCTACGACGGCATCGGGCCTGGCCTGCTTGACGTTGGCGAGGCTGACCCGGAAGTCGGTCTGCTTGAACGGGAACTGTTCGGTGACGACTTTCTCCCACGGCTTGCCCAGCTTGTTGAGCTCCGCTTCGATGATCGCCTGGGCGCCGTTGCCGTAGGCGTCGTTTTGCGTAAGGAAGCCAATGCGCTTTGCATTGAGCTTGTTCAGCAGGATATCTGCGATGACCGCACCGTCCTGAGCGTTCGAACTGTTGATGCGGACGGCGTAGGGATTGGCCTGGCCAGCGAGAATCGGATCCGCCTTCGATACGGCGGTTATGTCGAGGATATCGGCGCGCGAGAGAACCGGCTGCATGGCGAGCGTGACGGGGCTGTTCCATCCTTCGATGACCACGGCGACCTTTTCGCCGACCATCTCGTTCGCACGGGTCACGCCGACGGCCGGGGTGCTTTCGTCGTCCTTGCTCACGAGGACAATCTTGCGTCCCAGCACGCCGCCCTTTGCGTTGATCATGTCTGCCGCGATCTTGACGGCATGCGTGCAGGCTTGGCCGTTGGGACCGGCGGGGCCGGACAACGGAAATATGGTGCCGACCTTGATCGGCTCTCCCTGCGCCAGCGCCGGCATCGCTACCGCTGCAGTCGCCGCCGCCGTTCCCATCAGCGCGTGCCGCCTTCCAAGCAACTTAGACGACATGGCGTTTCCCTTAGTTAATGAGTGTTTATTCAGGAAAATCTCCATCAAGCGTCGAATCATGTCAATGCGGTGATGCTCGATGCACTGCCGCGCCCGGACGACAGAAAAGCGGCCCGCCTTGGCGGGCCGCTTCGACAGTCTTAGCTGGATGAGCCGGTGCCGGCTCAGCGCCCCTTCCAATTGGGCTTACGCTTCTCGGCAAAGGCCTTGGGGCCCTCGACCGTGTCTTCGCTGCGTGCCATCGCGATGAAAGCGGGGTAGTGCTGGTTGTGCATCGCCACTTCGAGCGCGGGCGTGTCGAGCGAGCGCATCACGACCTGCTTGGTGGCCCGCACCGACATCGGCGAGCAGGCAAGAATCTCGTCGGCCCAGCGCCGCGCCGATTTCATCAGGTCCGCGTGCGGAACGACTTCGGTGACGAAGCCCAGCTCGTAACCTTCCTTGGCCGGCACGTGGCGCCCCGTCAGCATCATGCCCATGGCTTTCTTCAGGGGAATCATGCGGGAAAGGCGCTGCATGCCGCCGGCGCCCGCGGCCAGGCCGACGCGGGGTTCCGGCAGGGCGAACTTGGCCTGCTCGGAGGCCACGATGATGTCACAGGCGAGGGCGATCTCGAATCCGCCCCCCATCGCGATGCCGTTCACGGCGGCGATGACCGGCTTATCGAGGTCGTGGCGGTTGGTGAGTCCGCCAAATCCCTTGAGCGGATGGACCGGGCGCTTGCCCGTCTTTGCTTGAATTTCCGCGTGGTACTTGAGGTCGTTCCCCGCGCAGAATGCCTTGTCGCCGGCACCGGTGATGATCGCCACCCAGAGGTCCGGGTTTTCCTGAAACGCGTCGAACGCCTCGACCAGCTCCTGATTGGCCATCGGATGGCAGGCGTTGTATACTTCGGGGCGGTTGATCGTCACGATCATCAGGCGCCCGTCGGTCTCGACCTTGCTGTACTGGCCCATTCGCATTCCCTCCTTGGGTTGGGTGAATGCGGGTTTACCGCTCAAAATGCCGCGGTGGAACGCCGCTAGAAACGCCCCATTTGCATGGTGGAATGCTTCTCATGAATACGAAGCCTATTTTTTCAGCGGCCGTAAGCATGTCGCTTCTGCTGACGGGCGGGGCCGCAGGTGCAGTCGATTACCCGCCGACCCGTCCTTTCGTGATTTCCGGCATGACGGCCAAAGCCGTTCCGTCCGCCAAGCTGCCGACAGCCCCGACGGGGGCCGAGGCCGTCGGAAAGCTCCTGCAGCCGCAGCAGGCAGATCCTAGCGTCCCGCTGCCTCATCCGGATCTTGCGGAGCGGGCGTCGGAAGCACCGGAGTCGCTCGACAAGCCCACAATTTACGGCCGCCGCGAAGATGGCGGCGGGGTTGTGGGTTTTCGTGTCCCGATTCCGGCGGATCGGAGCGCCGGCAAATAGATAGCTACATCTTGTAGGTGCCTCGACGTCAGCGATCCTCTAGCGCTTGGCGCGATCCTTGCTTTTCATGCCGCATGTGGCTGCAAGGTCGATCGGTTGCCGTGCACCACTGGTAGTGGCTATCCCCGAACGGCATGAGCGATCGCGCGAGCGGATCGATGCCCATGGGAAAAGTCCCTGCCGCCCGTGATGTCTTACGAGGGGGAATCATGAAAAAGACTGTTTTGGCGGCCGCGCTCGTAGCGTTGCCCTTGGTTGCGCAAGCCCAGACGGTCCCTGCACCGGGCGTCTACATCGGTGCCGAGGGCGGCGTTAACTGGATGCTCAACAACACCGTCAACACAAACATCCCGGGTTTCCCGACCGCCTCGGTCTCGCCGCAGACCGGCTGGGCCGCGGGCGGCGTGATCGGTTACGACTTCGTCGGTCCCCGCGTCGAGATCGAGGGCGTGTATCGCTGGAACCCGACCAACGTGAACCTGCCGGGAACGGCAATGAACAGTGCGGTGGGCCAGCTCGGTATCCTGGCCAACGTCCTGTATGACTTCATGCCGGCCTCGAGCTTCACCCCCTATGTCGGTGCGGGTGCCGGCGTCGGTTTCGTCGACAGCAACTCCTCGCTCGGAAGCACGGTCTTCGCCTACCAGGGCATCGTCGGTCTCGGCTGGAACGCCGATACCAATTTCCGCATCAACCTCGACGGCCGCTACTACGGCACCTCAAATCCGTCTGTGAATGGCGGCACGTGGTCGAACAACAATTTCAGCATCATGCTGGGGCTGCAGATGAAGTTCGGCGCGGCCCCGCCGCCGCCGCCGCCGCCGGCCCCCGCCGTCGCGCCGCCGTCGTTCATGGTGTTCTTCGACTGGGACCGCTCGAACCTGTCGGCCCAGGCCCTGAACACGATCAAGCAGGCGGCGAGCGCCTACAAGCAGAAGGGCAACGCCCGCATCACCGCGACGGGTCACACCGACACGTCGGGCTCGGAGCAGTACAACATGGCGCTGTCGCTGCGTCGTGCGAACGCCGTGAAGGACGCCTTGGTGCGTGAAGGCGTGCCGGCAACGGCCATCTCGGTCATCGGCCGCGGCGAGCAGGGCCTCCTGGTCCAGACGGGCCCGAACGTCCGCGAGCCGCAGAACCGCCGCGTCGAAATCGTCATCCAGTAGGAATTTATCGCAATTCCGAAGAGACGGCCGGGGGCATCTCCGGCCGTCGTCGTTCAGGGGGCAAGCGAGGCGGCGAGCTTGTCGAGGGGCATCTGGATCGCCGCAAAATGCTGCTGCCAGGTCGGCGCCTGCCATGACGCCAGGCGTTCGAGCTGCGACTTCCGGCGCAGCGACCCCGGCATCGCATAGTCGATCACCATGTCGCGCCACGCGACGCCGTCCAGCGGGTCGAGATATTCGGGGACGCTGCCACCCACTTCGCGGAACGCAGGGATATCGCTGCAGATCGCCGGCGCGCCGAGAGCCAGGGCTTCGGCGAGAGGCATTCCGAATCCCTCCCCGAAGGATGGTAGCAAAAGGGCCCGCGCGTTGCTCAGCAGAAGGGGGAGCTGGCCGTCTGGCACGCGCCCTCGTTCCTCGACGAAGCCGCGGAGAGAAGGGCTCCGTTCGAGCATGTCGACGGCGTTCTCGTTCTCCCAACCACGCCCGCCTACCAGGATCAGGCGCGGCGTGGAGTTTCCCAGCGTCGTGCGCAACGTTCGCCACAGATTGAGCAAGAGCAGGTGGTTCTTGCGCGGCTCAAGGGTGCCGATGTGGACGAAGTATGAAGAACTCGCCGCGCCGCTCTCGGGTCTTTGCGAGGGACGGGACAACGCGATCCCGATAGGCGCGGCGACGATCCGATCGGGGGAGATTCCTTTGCCGAACGTGTCCCTGAAGGCGGTCGCAGTGGATTGCGAGTTGGCGATGATCAGGTCGGCCAGGCGGGCAGCGGTCTCCATGCGCCGCCGGGTTCGCGCCTCCGCGCCCGGCTCGAAATACTCGGGCAGCAGCGTCGGCAGGATGTCGTGGACGAAATAGACGAGCTTCAGCTTGCCCTTCTTTTTGAGCCGTTCGATGGCGGAGGATTTCTCGAGGTGGAGCTGGGATGGAACGATATAGATGCATCGCTCCCTCTCGGCGAAGCCTTGGAGACTGGCGCCGGGCCGCAGCAGCAACAGCGTGTGTATCGCATGCGCCACTGCCGCGGTCTTGGCATGGGCAAATTCGATAGCGATACCGTTCTGCCAGTAAGCCGCAATTCTCCGGACGAATGCTTCGGCTACCCGCCTGTCGAGCAGTCGGAAGCGTCCGAGGGCATCGACGACCACGAAGCGCAGCCGGTCTGGCGCGCGTGACATGAAATATTCGGCGTAGGCGAGTTCCACGCGGGCCACGCCGGTCGGAGTTCGAAAGAAGGCGGCATACACGAGCCGCGATATGTCCAGGATGAGCCAAGGCGGGCTGGCCAAGAGGAGGGCCTTGTGTTGCGAAGGGATTTTGGACCGTAGGCTGCGCCTCCGCCGAGTGCAATCCAGGCACAGGGCAGCGTCCTTCGACACGAATTCAAGCTCGGAAAGCAGGCGAGACGCCGTGGTCGGAAATTGGATTTGTCCGGGCCTATCATTGGCGCCGGTCGGGCCCGCGCTCTCGCTCGATGCCGCCGCAAAGGCGATGGGCGGCATCCCCGTCTTTCCCGCCCCTGTAACATGTGTTTACGCTGCTGCATCCGCGCAGGGTACCGGTTGGATCATGCGCCGATCACGTCACGACAGGCTGCAGGACACGAGAGCATGGCATCCGCGCTGGGCATCGACGACAATCCCTGGAAGGCTTCCGAGGAGACGGTGACCTTCGACTGCGCCTACTTCCAGGTGCGTCAGGATCGCGTCTCGCTCGCGGGACGCCAGGAACGTCCCTACAGCAGCATCCGAATGAAGTATTTCGGTGTCTGTGCCCTGCCGGTCGATGGAGACGGGCGGGTCGCCCTGGTCGGCCAGTATCGCTATGTCCTGGATCGCTACACTTGGGAGGGGCCGGGCGGTGGCGCGGTCATGGGGAGCGATCCTCTGGTCACGGCGAAGGCCGAGCTGGAGGAAGAGATCGGCTACCGCGCCAGTTGTTGGCTCAAGCTCGTCGAGGGTGCCGTCTCGCCCGGCATCAGCAACGAGATCGTTCCCGCCTATGTGGCCTGGGAGCTCGAGCGAACGCGGCCGGCCGACAACGCGGACGAATTGTTGTCCCGCCGCTGGGTACGCTTTGCCGAAGCCCTCGAAATGGCGCTGTCCGGCGCCATTGGAAATTTGGTGGCCACCAGCGCCCTTCTTGCGCTGGACGTCAAACTGCGACGTGGGGATTTGCCGGAAAACCTTGCAACGGCCCTGCAACGCTAGCCGGGGAAGCTTCCGTCAGTCGCCGGCGGCCGGTGCCGCGGCGGCGGGCGGGTGCGGGGCCGTCTTGACCGGCTTGCGGCGCTCCTCGAAGCGCTGCAGCAGCGTGAAGAAGGACGGCACGAACAGCACCGCGAGGCAGGTCGAGGCCAGCATGCCGGTCAGCACGCAGAGGCCGAGCGAGACGCGGGCCGCGGCGCCGGCGCCGGTCGCGGTGACGAGCGGCACGACGCCCAGGATGAAGGCGAACGACGTCATCAGGATCGGGCGGAACCGGGTGCGGGCCGCCTCGACCGCCGCGTCGACGATCTCCTTGCCCTCGTGCCGGACCTCGCGCGCCACCTCGACGATCAGGATGGCGTTCTTGGCGCCCAGCGCGATCAGCAGCATCAGGCCGATCTGGGTGTAGAGGTTGTTGGGCAGGCCGACCGCGGCCAGCGCGATGGCCGGGCCGATCAGCGCCAGCGGCACCGCCAGGATGACGGCGAGCGGCGCGACCCAGCTCTCGTACTGGCCGGCCAGGCAGAGATAGACCAGCAGGATGGCCAGGCCGAACACGTAGAGGATCTGGTTGCCCACGATCTTCTCCTGGTAGGACATCGCCGTCCATTCGTAGCCGGTGCCCGGCGGCAGCACGGCCGCGGCGATCTCCTCCATCAGGCCCATCGCCTCGCCCGAGCTGAAGCCCGGCGCCGGCGAGCCGATGATCGCGGCCGAGGGGTAGAGGTTGTAGAGGCTGATCAGCGGCGAGCCGAGCGCGGGCTTCAGCTCGGCCAGCGCGCCGATCGGCACCATCTTGCCGTCCTTGTTGCGGACCTGCAGGCGCAGGATGTCCTCGGGCTTCACGCGATACTGCGAGTCGGCCTGCATGAAGACCTGCAGGCTGAGGCCGAACTTGTTGAAGCGGTTGACGTAGGACGAGCCGACATAGGACGACAGCGTCGTGAAGACGTCGCCGACCGAGACCTTGAGCGTCTCCGCCTTCGACCGGTCGATGTCGACGCGCACGTGCGGCGCGCTGGCGCGGAACGAGGTGACGAGATTGCCGAGCGCGGACTGCGTCTTGCCCTGCTCGATCATGTTCTCGGTGACGTTCTGCAGCTTGGTGAAGTCGAACGAGCCGTCCTTCTGCTCGATCTGCATCTGGAAGCCGCCGGCATTGCCGATGCCCTGGATGGCGGGCGGCACCAGCGGGAAGGCACGGCCGTCTTCGACCGCCTGGATCTCGCGCGCGATGTTCAGGACGATCGAGCGCAGGTCCTGGCCCTCGTGCTTCCCGCGCGTGTTCCAGTCCTGCAGGATGACGTAGGCGACGCCGGCATTGGCCAGCGGCGCGTTGTTGTCGAGCACCGAGACGCCCGCGATCTGCACGACCTCCTTCACGCCGGGCGTGTTCTGGGCGATGGTGCTGACCTGCTGCAGCGACTTGTTCGTGCGTTGCAGCGAGGCGCCGTCGGGAAGCTGCAGGCCGACCAGCATGTAGCCCTGGTCCTCGTTCGGGATGAAGGCGGTCGGCAGGCGGGCGACGCCCCAGGCGCCGATGCCGGCCAGGACCAGCGCCAGCAGCACCATCAGGCCGCTATGCTTCACCATCGCATGGATCACGCTGCCGTAGCCGTTCTCCAGGCGCCCGTAGACGTTGTTGAAGGCGCGGAAGAAGACGTTGCGCTTCTCGGGCGGGACCGACGGCCGCAGCCACAGGGCGCACTGGGTGGGCTTCAGCGTGGCGGCGTTGATGGCGCTCAGGAACGCCGTCGCCGCGATCACCAGTGCGAACTGGGCAAACATCTGGCCGGTCAGGCCGGGCACGAAGGCGGCCGGCAGGAACACCGACATCAGCACCAGCGTGATGCCGATGACGGGGCCGAACAGCTCGTCCATCGCCTTGATCGCCGCATCGTGGCTCGACATGCCGCGCTCGATATGGCGCGCCACGCCCTCCACGATCACGATGGCGTCGTCGACCACGATGCCGATGGCGAGCACGATGCCGAACATCGTCGTGGTGTTGATGGTGAAGCCCATCGCGGCCATCGCGGCGAAGGCGCCGATGATGGTGACCGGGATGGTCGTCGCCGGCACCAGCATGGCGCGCCAGTCCTGCAGGAACACCACGATCACGATCAGGACAAGGAAGCCCGCCTCGATCAGCGTCATGAACACCTCGTTGATCGAGGTCTTCACGAAGTCGGTCGTGTCGAACGGGATGCTCCAGGCCAGGCCCTGCGGGAAGGCCTTGGCGAGCTCGTCCATCTTGGCGCGGACGCGGTTGGCCACGTCGAGGGCGTTGGCCTCGGGGAGCTGATAGATCGCGATGCCGGCGCCCGGCTTGTTGTTGCGCTCGAAGGTCTGGGCGTAGGTCTGGGCGCCCATCTCGATGCGCGCGATGTCGCGCAGGCGCAGGATGCGGCCGCCATTGCCCTGGTCGACCTTGACGACGATGGCGCCGAATTCCTCCGGCGTGCTGAGGCGGCCCTGGATGTCGAGCGTGTACTGGAAGTCGGTGTCCTTGGGCGCGGGCGGCGTGCCGACCTGGCCGGCCGTCACCGGCTGGCTCTGCTCGCGCACCACGCGCGACACCTCGGACGGGGTCAGGCCGAACGTGTAGAGCTTCTGCGGATCCATCCAGATGCGCATCGAGTACTGGCCGACGCCCAGGACCTGCGTGTTGCCCACGCCCGGGACGCGCGACAGCTCGTTGATCAGGTTGATGGTCGCGTAGTTGCTCATGTAGAGGCTGTCGAACCGGGCATCCGGCGACGTCAGCGAGACGATCTGCAGGATCGCCGTCGACTTCTTCTGCGTGACCACGCCCTGCGCCTGGACCGGCTCGGGCAGGGCGGCCATCGCCGCCGCGACGCGGTTCTGCACCAGCACCTGCGCGAAATCGAGATCGGTGCCGATCTCGAACGTGACGGTCAGCGTGTAGGTGCCGGCATCCGTGCTGGTCGACTGCATGTAGATCATCTTTTCGACGCCATTGACCTGCAGCTCGATCGGCAGGGCGACGTTGTCGACGACGGTCTGTGCACTCGCGCCCGGATAGGTCGTCGTGACCTGGACGGTGGGCGGCACGATGTTGGGATACTGGGCGACCGGCAGCGTGATCAGGGCGACCGCGCCCAGCAGTACGATCACGAGGGCCAGCACGTTGGCCAGGACCGGCCGGTTGATGAAGAACGCGGAGATCATCGGTGCGTTTCCCGTCCGGTCACTTCTGGGGGGCGTCGGCGGGAGGCAGCTCGATCTTGGTTTCCTTGGGCACGATCTTGGCGCCCGGGATCGCGCGGCCGCTGGTCGACAGGATCACGCGGTCGTCGGGAGCGAGGCCCGAGGTGACGACGCGGATGCCGCCGACGAGGAGCTGGCCGGTCTTGATGCGCTTCTGCTCGACCACATTGTCCTTGTTCGCGACCAGCACGTACTTGCCGGCCTGGTCCTCGGCGATGACCCGGTTCGGGATCAGCAGGACCTTCTCCGCCGCGATGCCCATCGGCACCTTGATGCGGGTGAAGAAGCCCGGCACCAGCCCGCGATTCTCGTTGGAGAACAGCCCGCGGACCAGGATGGTGCCAGTGTTAGCGTCGAGTTCGGGCGACACGTAGTTGAGGAAACCGTCGTGCGGGAAGCCTTCCTCGTTCATCAGCCCGATCGACAGCGGGATCTTGCTGATCTCCTCGAGCGAGAGGCGGCGGTTGTTCAGGGTGCTCCTGATCTTGAGCACGTCCTGCTCGCTCATGTTGAACTCGACGTAGATCGGGTTCATCTGCACGATCGTCGCCAGCTTGGTGGCGGTCGATGCGCCGACCAGCTCGCCCACGGACACGAGATGCTTGGTGACGATGCCGTCGAACGGCGCGCTGACCGTCGTATAGCCGAGGTTCGTCTGGGCGATCGTCAGGTTGCCCTGCGCGTTCTCCACGTTGGCGCGGGCATTGTCGCGCTTGGCCTTGGCCTGGTCGTAGACGTTCTGCGCCGACACGTTCTGGCGCAGCAGCGTCTCCTGGCGGGTGAATTCCGCCTCGGCCTGGACCAGCGTCGCCTTGGCGCCTTCGAGCTGGGCGTCGGCTTCCTGGACCTTGGCCTTGTACATCGTCTGCTCGATCGTGAAGAGGACGGTGTCCTTCTTCACGAAATCGCCGTCCTTGTAGTTCTGCGAGGTCAGGAAGCCCTCGACGCGGGCCACCAGGTCGACGGTGGCGAAGGCGACCGTGTTCCCGGTCAACGTTTCATAGGGCGTGACATCCTGCTGGATCGGCGGCGCCACGCTGATCTCGGCCGGCGGGGGCGGCTGGAACTTGTTTTCCTGCTTGCAGCCTGCAAGCGCCGCAGCCAGGACCATGGCCGCGCCGAGCGGCGGCAGGGCCCGGCGGGCGTTCACGAATGCAAAAATTCCTGCTGCGCCGCTGCGATTCGACATGTGTTCGACGATGCTCCCCGCGATGGCAAAGCGTTAGCCTATCCCATGCAGGATTGCCACCGCCGGGGCCTTCACAGCCGCCTGAACAGCACCGCCAGATTGTTGGCCGGCATTTCCACGATCCGTGGTGGGGCAAAGCCGCTGGCGGCGGCGAGGTCCGCGACAGCCTCAAGGTCGCGCACGCCCCATGCGGGATTGCGGCGCCTCAGATCCTGGTCGAACGCCTCGTTGCTCGGGGCCGTGTGCCGGCCGCCGCGCCGGTAGGGTCCATAGAGGAACAGGAGCCCCTGCGGCGGCAGCAGCCTGCCGGCGCCCGCGACCAGTCCCTCGGTGGCCTGCCAGGGCGAGATATGGATCATGTTGCTGCACAGGACCGCATCGGCCCGCTCGACCGGCCATGCCTGCGCCGTGGCGTCGAGCATCATTGCCGGCCTGACATTGCCGAGCCCGAGCGTGCGGACCCAATCGTCGATGCTCGCCCGCGCGGACGCGTCCGGATCGCTGGGCTGGAAGACGAGGTCGGGGCGGGCGGCCGCGAAATGCACGACATGTTCGCCGGTGCCGCTGGCGATTTCGAGCACGGTGCCTTTTGCGGGCAGCTCGGGTCGCAGGACGTCGAGGATCGGCTGGCGGTTGCGCTGGGCGGCAGGGGCTTCGCGTCTCATCGTGTCTCCTCGAGGCGGGCGTCCGCGATCGCCTGCCAGATCCGGGCCGGCGTGGCGGCGCCTTCGTAGGCCCGCACGCCGAGCGGCGCCAGGGCGTCGAGGATCGCGTTGGCGATCGCCGGGAAGGCCGCGATGGCCCCCGCCTCGCCGCACCCTTTCACGCCCAGCGGGTTGGTGGTGCAGGGCGTGCCATGGAACGCGAGGTCGAACGACGGCAGATCGTCCGCCCGGGGCAGCGCATAGTCCATGAACGAGGCGGAGAGCATCTGGCCGGTCGCGGGATCGTAGATCGCCTGTTCGAGCAGGGCCTGGCCGGAACCCTGGGCCATCGCGCCATGCGCCTGCCCGGCGGCGACCATCGGATTGACCAGCACGCCGTAATCGTCGACCGCCACATAGGCGGCCAGCCGGACCAGCCCGGTCTGCGGGTCGATCTCGACTTCCGCGACGTGCGCGCCGTTGGGAAAGGTCATGTGCTCGCGCTTCCAGGCGTGGAACGTGTCGAGCGGCCGGCCCTGCGCCCGGCCCAACGCAGCGATCTCGGGCAGGCCGATCGACCGGTCGGTGCCCGAAACGATATAGGCGCCGTCGGCGAACAGGAGGTCGGCTTCCGCCGCCTCCAGCGCGTCGGCGGCGATGGCGCGTCCCTTGGCGAGGATCTCGTCCGCCGCCCGCCAGATCGCGGTCCCGCCCATGTAGGTCGCCCGCGAACTGCCGTGGCCGCCGCCATGGGCGATCGCGTCGGTGTCGCCCTGGACCAGGCGAATCCGTTCGTTCGGGATGCCCAGCCGGTGGGCCACCAGCTGGGGGAAGGTGGTCTCGTGGCCCTGGCCGATATGCTGCGTGCCGGTCACCAGCGTCACCGTGCCGTCCGGCTCGAAGCGGATCTCGACATTCTCGTCCGGCGGTCCGCCCGTTCCCTTGATATGGCAGGCGATGCCCCGGCCGCGCAGCAGGCCGCGCGCCTCGCTCTCGCGCCGGCGGTCGGCAAAGCCCGTGTGGCCGGCACGGTCCAGCGCGCGGGTCAGGCAGTCGGCGAAGCGGCCGCTGTCGACCTTGAAGCCGAACGCGTTGGTCATCGGCATGTCCTCGGGCGGCACCATGTTGCGGCGGCGCAGGTCGGCCGCATCGATGCCCGTTGCGCGCGCCGCTTCCTCGATTAGCCGCTCCACATGGTTGATGGCCTCGGCGAAGCCCGGTCCGCGCGTCACGCCGATCGGCGCGGTGTTGGTGACGACGGCGACGACATGCAGCGCGATCGCCGGAAGGCGGTACACCGAGCCCTGCAGGTGGATGTACTGGTAGGTCTGCACCGCGCCGCCGGCCCCCGCCATGTAGGCGCCGAGATTGGCGACGCTGGCCACGCGCAGCGCGAGGAAGCGGCCGCCGGCATCGAGGGCGAGTTCCGCGTCCGCATTCATGTCGCGGGCGGCATGGTCCGAGAGGAAGACCTCGCTGCGCGTGGCGATCCATTTCACCGGCCGGCCGACGCGGCGGGCCGCCCACAGGATCAGCGCATGCTCGACATAGGCGAAGTTCTTCGCGCCGAAGCCGCCGCCGACATCGTGCGCGACGAAGCGGACATCCTGCGGCGGCACCCCGAGCGACCGCGCGACGAAGTTCCGGTTGATATGGATGTTCTGGCTGGAGACGTGCAGCGTGTAGCGGCCGCTCGCGGCGTCGTGGAGGCCGATGCCGCCGCGCGGCTCCAGTGGGTTCATGACGATGCGGTGGTTCTGCAGGCGCAGCCGCACGACATGGGCCGCCGCCGCGAACGCCTGGTCGACGGCCGCGTGGTCGCCGGTGCGCCAGTCGAGGCAGACATTCCCCGGGATCTCCGGAGAAAGTTCCGGCGCGCCCGGCGCGCGGGCGGCTTCCGCCGTCGTAACTGCGGGCAGGGGATCGTAGGCGACCTGGACATGGTCCGCCGCGTCCAGCGCCTGGGCGAGCGTCCCGGCCACCACCAGGACCACCGGCTCGCCGGCGAACCGCGCTTTCCCGCAGGCGAGCAGCGGCTGCGGCGCGAAGGCGAAAGGCTCGCCGGTCTGGAGGTTGGCCTCGGCATAGGGGCGCAGCGGCGCCAGCCCGTCGCGCTCGACATCCGACGCGGTCAGGATGGCGAGGACGCCGGGCAGCTGCTCTGCATCCCTCGTGTCGATGGCGAGGATGCGGGCATGGGCGTGCGGCGAGCGGACGAACACCGCATGGACCATCCCATCGAGGCGAAGGTCGTCGAGATAGGTCCCGGCGCCGGTGAGGAACCGATGGTCCTCGCGCCGCCGCGGCGAGGCGCCCATGCCTTCGACCATGCTGCCGGCCACAGCGTCCACCCGTGAGCGCGGCCCGCTCATGTGCTCAGCGCCTCGGCGTTCCGGGCCTGGCGCCGCTCGTCCCACCAGTCGCTGGCCTGCAGGTGCCAATAGGCGAGCTGGGTGGCCACGCGGCCGAACGGCCCGCCGGCCCATTGCGCGCCGAAAGGCGCGAACAGGCGCCAGCGCATTTCGTCGCCCAGGATTCCCGCGGCGACCGCATCCGCGCCCGCCGCCGTCTGGGCGAGGCCGTGGCCGCCGAAGGCGGTGCAGATCCAGAGGCCGCGGTCGATCCGGCCGATCTGGGGCATCTTGTGCGGCGCGTAGCCCATGATGCCCGGCCAGGCATAGTCGATCGGCACCTCGCCGAGCCGCGGATAGACCGCAAGGATGTCGCCGCGCATCAGCGTGCGCAATTTCGGCGGCTCGCGCGTGTCCGTCGTGATGCGGCCGCCCCACAGAAGGCGGTCGCCATCCACGACGCGGTAATAGTCGCCGGCCCGCCGCGTGTCCGAGACCGCGCCGCTCCAGCCGACGACCCTGCCCAATACCGGGCCGAGCTTCGCCGTCACGGCGACATAGGTCGCGACCGGCAGGACCGCGCCGGCGATCCGGCGGTGCACCGGCCCGAGATCGGCATTGCCGGCCAGCACGACATGCTCTGCCTCGACGGTGCCGCCGGCCGTGCCGAGGCGCCAGCCGGCGCCCTGGCGCTTCAAGGACAGGGCGTCGCTGGCCTCGTGAACGGTTCCGCCATGCCGTTCGACCTCGGCGGCGAGGGCCAGCACCAGGTTGAGCGGATGGATATGGAAGGAGGCGGGATCGTGGATGCCCTGGTGGTAGCGCTGCGTGGCCAGCACGGCGCGGACCTGCTGCACCGTCCAGGGCTCGAAGGTGGCGCCCAGCGAGTCGGCCAGCCGGCGCGTGCGGTCGGCGAAGCCGGCGCCCTGGTCGGTGCGCGAGACGCTGAGCTTGCGCTGGCCCATCAGGATCCCGGGCCGGCCGGAGGCATCGATCGCTTCGCGCACGATCGAGACGCCACGCTGCGACTGCGCGTAGAGCTTGCGCGCATGGTCGAGCCCCAGCCGCTCGATCAGCGCCCCGGTCCGCTCGGCATAGCCTGCGCCGACGAAGCCGCCGTTGCGGCCCGACGCGCCCCAGCCGATGCGGTGCCGCTCCAGCACCGAGACCCGCTTGCCCTCGCGGGCGAGCAGGCGCGCCGTGTGCAGACCGGCGAAGCCGCCGCCGACAATGGCGACATCGACCTGCGTGTGACCTGTATGGGCGGGCCGCTCGGGCGTCTGGTCTCGCGTGGCGGCATACCAGCTCGCCGGATAGTTGTGCCGGGACATGGCCAATTCTTCTCCGCGATAAGAGGCGGCCCGGCAAGCCTTGCGCGGCTGCCTCCTCTTCGCCCTTAATTTGCGCGGGTTCCGAACGGAGCGGAGGGACGTATGTCGGTCGACTTCGACGCGATCATCATCGGCGCAGGGTTTGGCGGCATGTACATGCTGCACCGGCTGCGCCAGAAGGCGTTCACGGCGCGCGTGTACGAGGCCGGTTCCGGCGTCGGCGGCACCTGGTACTGGAACCGCTATCCGGGGGCACGCTGCGACGTCGAGAGCGTCCAGTACTCTTATCAGTTCTCGCCCGAGCTCGAGCAGGAATGGGAATGGTCGGAGCGGTACGCTACGCAGCCCGAACTGCTGAGGTACGCCAACCATGTCGCCGACCGCTTCGACCTGCGGCGCGACATGAGGTTCGAGACGCGCGTGACGGCGGCGACCTTCGACGAGGCGGGCAATTTCTGGCGTGTCGAGACGAGCGCCGCGGACGGCGCCAGGCAAACCGCGACGGCGCGCTTCGTCATCACGGCGATGGGCTGCCTGTCCTCGCCCAACACGCCGAAGATCCCGGGTCTCGAGGATTTCGGCGGGCCGACCTATCACACCGGCAACTGGCCGCACGAGGGAGTCGACTTCACCGGGAAGACGGTCGGCGTCGTCGGCAACGGCTCCTCCGCGATCCAGTCGATCCCGATCATCGCGCAGCAGGCGAAGCATCTCACCGTCTTCCAGCGCACCGCCAACTTCACCGTGCCGGCGCACAACAAGCCGCTCGATCCCGACTATGTGCGGGGCGTGAAGGCCAACTACCGGGAGATGCGCGCGCGTGCCAAGACCAAGCCGGCGGGCATCGATTTCACGATCAACCCCGGCTCCGCCGTCGCCACCGCCGAGGCGGAGCGCAACCGCGAGTTCCAGGCGCGCTGGGAGTATGGCGGGCTCGGCTTCATGGCGTCGTTCTCCGACCTGCTGCTGAACGACGATTCCAACAAGCTGGCGGCCGACTTCGTGCGCGCGAAGATCCGCGAGGTCGTGAAGGACCCGGAGACGGCCGATGCCCTGACGCCGCGGAACATCATCGGTTGCAAGCGGCTGTGCGTCGACACGGGTTACTGGGCGACCTTCAACCGGCCCAACGTGACCCTGGTCGACATCGCCGACGCGCCGATCGAGCGCATCACGTCCTCCGGCCTGCGCGTCCACGGCAAGGACTACGCCTTCGACTGCCTGGTGCTGGCGACCGGCTTCGACGCGATGACGGGCGCGTTGCTCAAGGTCGATTTCCGCGGCCGCGGCGGCGTCTCGCTGAAGGAGAGATGGAGCGAGGGGCCGAAGACCTATCTCGGCCTGACGGTGGCCGGCTTCCCAAACCTCTTCATGATCACGGGGCCCGGCAGCCCGTCGGTACTCACCAACATGCTGCCCTCGATCGAACAGCATGTCGATTTCATCGCCGACTGCCTCGACAGCCTGCGGGCGAGGGGCAAGCAGGTGATCGAGGCCGAGCCCCGGGCGCAGGAAGAATGGGTCGGCCATGTCGGCGACGTGTCCAACATCACCCTGCGGTCGACCTGCAGCTCGTGGTATGTCGGCGCGAACATTCCCGGCAAGCCGCGCGTGTTCATGCCCTATATCGGTGGCCTGCCGGCCTATATCCAGGCCTGCGAGCGCGTCGTCGCCAACGGCTACGAAGGCTTCGCCCAGACCTGAATGGGAACCTGAATAGGGGATCTGGCCGGCGGACGAGAGCCGTTCAGATGCGGAACTTCAGCCAGGCGCGGGTGCCCTCGACGCCCGCGTCGTATTCGACCTGCGACTGCAGGTTGGCGGCCATGGCCGTGATGATGCGCGTGCCGAGCCCGGTGCCCTTGGTCGCGCCCGAACCCTTCCAGCCGATCCCGTCGTCCTCGACCGCCAGGCTCACGAGATCGTCGCCCGTCTTGTGCAGGATGACGCGGATGTCGCCGCGCATGCCGTTCGGATAGGCGTACTTGTAGGCGTTTGTCAGAAGCTCGGTGACGATCACGCCGATCGAGACCGCCTTGTCGGTCGGCACGCGGATGTCGCCATCGGCCTGCAGCACGACGGTGCTCTTGCGGTCCGGCGTCTCGAGGGCGGCGCTGAGATCGTCGATCAGGCTCATCAGGTAGGAGCCCAGCTCGACGACGCGGACGTCCGACGAGGTGTAGAGCCGGCGGTGGATGCCCGCGACCGCCATGATGCGCGCCTGCATCTCCTGCAGGGCGCTGCGTGCCGCCTCGTCCTCGACCGATCCGGCCTGCAGGCGGGCCAGCGACGCCACGAGCGCCAGGGAGTTGGCGACGCGGTGGTTGACCTCGTGCAGGAGCAGTTCGGCGCGGTCGCGGGCTTCGCGGATCGCGCGCTGGGCCTCCTCGGCCTCGGCCTTCATCTTCTGCTGCTGCAGCGCCGACCGGATCGAGGCGCCCAGCAGCTCGCGGAAATGGCCCTGCACGTCCTTCCAGACATAGTCGGCGGCGCCGGCCTTGAGGGCGGCCACGGCGACCCGCGCATCGTCGGAGCCGGTGACATAGACCACGGGCACGTCGCCGGTCAGCCGCTGGATCTTCGCCAGCACCTCGAGGCCGGTCTCGCTGGCCAGATTGTGGTCGAGCGCGACCGCGTCGAACGGCTCCTGGGCCAGCAGCGAGAGTCCCTCGTCCCCCGACGCGACGTGGCGCACCTGGATGCCATGCGGCGCCAGGGCGCGTTCGACCAGCCGGCCGATGCCCGCATCGTCGTCGATATAGAGGATCCTGACCGTGGACATGTCAGTCGGTGACGGGGACCTGCATGACCGACAGGAAAAGGCCGAGCTGCTGGATGGCGTTGGCGAAGCTCTCGTAGTTCACCGGCTTGGTGATGTAGACGTTCGCGCCGAGATCGTAGCAGCGCTTGATCTCGCGTTCGTCGTCGGTCGTCGTGAGCACGATCACCGGCGAGCGCTTGAGATGGACGTTCGACTTGACCTTGGCCAGGATGTCGACGCCGGTCATGTCGGGCAGGTTGAGGTCGAGCAGAATCAGCAGCGACCGCGCGCCGTTTTCCTCGCCTGTCCCGTCCTTGCCGAGCAGGTAGCCGAGGGCGTCGTTGCCGTTCTTGAAGGTGACGATCTCGTTGCTCACGCCCGCGCGGCGGATGTTGCGTTCGATCAGACGGGCATGCCCCTCGTCGTCCTCGACCATGACGATGGAAACCGGGCGTGCGTTCATCCGTTTGCTCTCGCTTTGTCGTTGGAGAAATCGTCCACCCGCAGATGGCGCGGCAAATCTATCCGAAAGGTCGTGCCCTTACCAACTTCGGACTGTACGGTGATGTCGCCGCCCAGCCGGCGGACCAGGGCACGGACATGCGCAAGCCCGATTCCCTCGCCCGGGCGGTCCTGGGCGCCGGCCCGGCGGAACAGCTCGAAGATCCGCTCGTGGTCCTCCGGCGCGATGCCCCGGCCATTGTCCGCGATATCGATATGCACCCGCCGGCCGGCTTCCTTCGCCGTGACGACGATGCGGCCCGGCCGCCCCGGGGCAAGGTATTTGACGGCGTTGTCGACCACGTTGCCCACGACCTGCTCGAGCGCGAGCCGGTCCGTGACGATCGAGGGGGCATGGGCCGGCAACACGATCTCGGCGCTGGCCTCGTCCGTCTGGTGGCGCACACTGGCCGCCGCCGTCTCGAACAGGGCCCGCAGGTCGACCCTCTCGGGACGAAGATCCCGGCGTCCCTCGCGCGAGAGTTTCAGGATCGCATTGATCAGCCGGTCCATCTTGGTCGTGGACGCCCGGATGAAGCGGATCGCCTCGGGAATGTCCTCTTCTGTGGCGAGGCGTGCTTTCTCGGCAAGGGCGGTGTCGCCGGCCACGAAGGAGCGGACGGGCGTCATGCCCGCCTCGAGCTCGCTCGTGAAGCCCATGATGTTGACGAGCGGCGACCGCAGGTCGTGGCTCACGATGTAGGCGAAGCGCTGTATCTCGTCGTTCGCCCGCGTGAGGGCCGCCGTGCGCTCGACCACGCGTTCCTCCAGGCTGGCATTCAGGGCCTGGAGCTGAGTGCGCGCCTCGACCAGTTCGCGCGTGTATTGCACGACCGTGATGACCGCGCCGGCGCCGAACAGGACGATCAGGAGGCTGCCGGCGGCCGTGATCCAGGCCAGCAGCTCGGCGGCGTCGTTCACTTCCTCCAGCCGCTTGGAGACGCGGCCTTCGGCGCTCACGACCATGGCCGACAGGATGGCGCGCGACTGGTCCATCAGATCGCGGCCGCGATCCGTGCGCACGATCGCCAGGGCCGCGTCGCGATCTCCGGCCTTCACGAGATCGATGGTCTGGTCGAGTTCGGACTGCTTCTGGCGCAGCAGGGACGTCAGCTCCTCGACGCGCGCGGTGGCCTCTTCGTTGCCGGCCATGGCGGCGCGCAACGATGTCAGGTTGTTCTCCAGTTGGGGGCGCGCGCGCTGAAGGGGTTCGAGATAGCGGCTGTCGCCGGTCAGGACATAGCCCCGCTGTCCCGTCTCCATGTCCAGGGTGGCCGTCAGCAATCCCCCGACGATCGCCCGCACGCGCCGTTCTTCCAGGGCGGTATCGGCATGCTGCGCGGTGCGAACCGAAAGCCAGACCGAAGAGCCGACGATGACGAGGAGGGCAATCACGCCGGCCAGCAGCAACGCAATCGTGCGGCGGGCAAAGGCCGAGCTGAAAAGGGACATGCGGGGGGCGGACACTCTCTGGCGGCGAGGCGACACCCGGGGCCGGAGGGCATCGGAACCATTCTAGCCGTTCCCCGATTTACAAGGCCACCGCCTTTGCGCCGGCAGGCAGGCTTGTCTATATGTTAACCATATGGTTAATTAAGGGCTGCTCCGGCGGGCCCGATCCGGGAGGTTTGCAGGATGACGAACAGGATGGCGGGTCTTCTGGCCGTTGCCTTGATGACGGTCGTGGTGCCGGCTCCGGTCCGGGCGCAGGCGGGTCTGCCGCCGGGCGTGTTCGCGGCGGAACGGGATCTCGGGCTGGCGACGGCCGGCACATATTCCCTCGACGAGGCGCATACGGCCGTCCTGGCCCGCGTCTCCCATCTCGGCTACTCGCACAGCGTCTTCCGCTTCGATCGCGCCAAGGGCAAGCTTGTCTGGGATCCGTCGGCGATCGAGAAATCCGCGCTGGAGGCGTCGGTGGAGACGGCGTCGATCACCAGCAACGTGAAAGGCTTTGCCGAGGAACTGGCCGGGGAGAAATTCCTGAATGCAAGGCAGTTCCCGCAGGCGACCTTCGTCTCCACCGCCTTCAAGCCGGTCGACAGGACGCGCGGCACCGTCGAGGGCCGGTTCACGCTGATGGGCAAGACCAGGCCCATCACGTTCGATGTCTCGCTGGGCGGCGCCGGCAAGGGCTTCGAGGGCAAGCCACGGCTCGGACTGACGGCCGTCGCGACCATCGCTCCGCAGGATTACGGCCTGCCGCCGATGTTCACCGATCCGATACAGATCGTGATCGATACCGAGTTCGAGAAAGCCCCGTGAGGGCCGGCTTCGTCCGACGGGAAATCCGGCCGGACCAGTTCAGCGAGAGGAGAGGGATATGACCATACAGCCTTATCTGTTCTTCGACGGCAAGTGCGAGGAAGCACTCGAGTTCTACAAGAAGGCGCTCGATGCGAAGGTCGAGATGATGATGCGCTTCAAGGAGAATCCCGAGCCGCCCCAGGACGGTTGCGCCGGTCCCCCGCACGCGTCGGGGGACAAGATCATGCACGCCTCCTTCAAGGTCGGCGATGCGACGGTGATGGCGTCCGACGGCATGTGCTCGGGGAAGCCCAACTTCTCGGGCATCTCGCTCTCGTTGACGGTCAAGACCGAAGCCGAGGCGGACGAGAGGTTCGCCGCGCTGAGCGAGGGCGGGCAGGTCCAGATGCCGCTCGGCAAGACGTTCTTCTCGCCGAAGTTCGGCATGGTGGCCGACAGGTTCGGCGTTTCCTGGATGATCATGGTGGGCTGACCGGCCACGCTCCGCGCGCCTGCCGGACAAGCAAAACGCCCGCCGTTGCCGGCGGGCGTCGGGTCTGGCGCCGGCGGCCCGGCGGCCGTCAGGCGCGGGCAGTCTCGATATTGGCGCTGCGTACCGGCACGCCGAATTCGCGGCGGCAGACCTCGGCCAGCACTTCGACGCCCTTGCGGATCGTCTCCGGCTCGGGATTGGCGAAACAGAGCCGCAGCCGGCTGCGGGCATATTCCTTGTTGGTCGACCATTCCGCGCCGGGATTGAGCGAGACGCCGGCGGCGAGCGCCGCCTGGGCGAGCTTCGCCGTATCCACCTCGTCCGGCAGCTTGATCCAGAGATAGATGCCGCCCTCGGGATCGCCGAATTCGGCGGCGGTGCCGAACTGCTCGGCAAGCGCTTCGCGCAGCGCCTGCAGCTTGCCCGACAGCGCCTTGTTCAGCTTGGGCACGTGGTCGGCGAAATGCTTGCGGCAGAATTCGGCCAGCACCATCTGCTCCAGTGCGCCGGAGCCGGCATCCTGCTTGAGGCCGAGCATGCGTGACAGCACGTCCCATTTGGCGACGATGTAGCCGACGCGCAGCGCCGGCGCGATCGACTTGGAGAACGAGCCGAGATGGATCACGCCTTCGCCGTTCGCCAGGGCGTAGAGCGAGGTCGGACGCTTGCCGCTCCAGATCAGGTCCGAGTAGCACTCGTCCTCGACAATCATGACGCCGTATTGGCGTGCCAGCCCGATCAGGTCGGCCCGGCGCTGCGCGCCCATGATGGCGCCGGTCGGGTTCTGCACCGTGGGGATGGTGTAGATGTATTTCGGCGTGACGCCCTTCGCCTTCAGCTCTTCCAGCTTGTCCTTCAGCGCGTCGAGCCGCAGCCCTTCGCCGTCGAGCGGGATGCCGACGACCGAGGCGCCATAGCGCGCCAGCTTGGTGAGCGCACCGCCATAGGTCTCCTGTTCGACCAGGACCGTGTCGCCCCGGCCGACCAGCAGGCTGTTGACCAGGTCGAGGCCCTGCATCGAGCCGGAAGTGATCAGTATCTCGTCGGGCGTGCAGTCGATCCCGGCGTGCCCCTTGAGCTTGCCGGACAGGAAGTCGCGCAGCGGCCGGTAGCCGAGGGGGCCGCTGTTCAGCCCATAGGTCGCCAGCGTGGCGCCCTCGCGGCGCAATACCGTCGTTGCCGCCTCGACCAAAGCCTCGACGGGAACGTGCTTGGCGTCGTTGTGGCCGCCGATGAAATTGTACCTGGGAAAGCCGCTCCACTTCGCGGCCGGGGCAGGTGTGCCCGGCGCCAGGAGCGGCGTGACGTCGAATGGAGCAGTCATGGTCGTTTCCTCTTTTCGTTGATCGATTGCTGGGCCAGGTCGCGGCCGTCCGCAAGCGCGCCCCGGGCGCTCAGACCGTGGCGCGGAACGAATGCGGATTGGCCATGTCCCACGCCTTGCGCCACCTCGGATCGCTCGTGCCCGACACGAGTTCGCCGTCCTTCAGGGAGGGGAACAGGTCGGCAAAGGTCGCGACCTCGTGGGCGGAGACGCGGCGCGAGATATGGATCGGCTTGAAGTCCGTCGGATGGTCGAGCCCGGCGGCGGCCGTCATCTCGGCCAGCTCGTGCAGCGTGGCGCGGTGGAAGTTCGCCACCCGCTCCGCCTTGTCGGGCACGACCAGGGCGCGCTGGCGGGTCGGATCCTGGGTCGCGACTCCGGTCGGGCAGCGGTCGGTGTGACAGGATTGCGACTGGATGCAGCCGACGGCGAACATGAAGCCGCGGGCCGAGTTGCACCAGTCCGCGCCGAGCGCGGTCGCCCGGATGATGTCGAAGGCGGTGATGATCTTGCCGGCGACGCCGATCTTGACCCGCTGTCGCGCGCCGATCCCGATCATGGCGTTGTGCACGATATAGAGTCCCTGCCGCATCGGCTTGCCGATATGGTCGAGGAACTCCATCGGGGCGGCGCCGGTGCCGCCCTCCTTGCCGTCGACGACGATGAAGTCGGGATAGATGCCGGTCTCGAGCATCGCCTTGCAGATCGCCAGGAACTCCCATTCGTGGCCGACGCAGAGCTTGAAGCCGGCCGGCTTGCCGCCGGACAGGCGGCGCATCTCGGCGATGAACTGCATCATCTCGACCGGGGTCGAGAAGGCGGTGTGATGCGAAGGCGAGATGCAATCCTCGCCGACCGCGACGCCGCGGGTCGCGGCGATCTCGGGGCTGACCTTCGGCGCGGGCAGGACGCCGCCATGGCCGGGCTTGGCGCCCTGCGAGAGCTTGAGCTCGACCATCTTGACCTGCGGGTTGGCGGCGCCTTCGGCGAAACGCTCGGCCGAGAAGGTGCCATCCGCGTTGCGGGCGCCGAAATAGCCCGAACCGATCTCCCAGATGATGTCGCCGCCGCCCTCGCGATGGTACGGGCTGTAGCCGCCCTCGCCGGTATCGTGGGCGAAGCCGCCCATCCTGGCGCCGGTGTTCAGCGCGCGGATGGCGTTGGCGCTCAGGGCGCCGAAGCTCATGGCCGAGATGTTGAAGATCGAGGCGGAGTAGGGCTGGGTGCAGTCGGGGCCGCCGATGGTGATGCGGAACGGCTCCTTGCTGACCGGCCGCGGCGAGATCGAATGGGTCATCCATTCGTAGCCCTCGGCATAGACGTCGTAGTTGGTGCCGAACGGCCGCACGTCGAGCGACATCTTGGCGCGCTGATAGACGATGGCGCGGCGGTCGCGCGGGAAGGGCATGCCGTCCTTCTCGCCCTCGAAGAAATACTGGCGCATCTCGGGCCGGATCGCCTCGAAGATGAAGCGCAGGTGCGCCGCGATCGGGTAGTTGCGCAGCACGGCATGCCGCGTCTGGAAGTAATCGTAGAAGCCGACCAGCGTCAGAAAGGCCGCCACGAGGAAGGCGACGCCGAACCACCACGAGCCGTAGTCGATCGTCCATATCAGCCCGAAGAAGATCGTGGCCGCTCCGGCGAGCGTCCAGGTGATGAAGCGCGGCGAAAGCGGCAGCGGCAGCGATGTCATGGCGTCCTCGAATTCATTGGCGGGCCGGGTGCCGGCCCATACTAGCCCAGCTGGCTGCGTTCGAAGGACACACTCTTTACGATCGCGTGAACCGGGCGGCCGGGCGCCAATGCCAGGCGTTCGACGGATTTCGTGGTGATGCGGGCCACCAGGGTCGCGCCGTTGCAGTCCAGCCGGACATCGGCCTGCGCGCCGCCGGCCACGGGCACGATGTCCGCGACGCGGCCCGCCAGGACGTTGAGGGCGCTGATCTCCTCGGGCGGGTTCAGGCTCAGCATGACGTCGCGCGCCCGGATATAGGCGCGCACGCAGGCGCCCGGCGCTGCGGCAAGGCGCGGCACCTGCAAGTCGCCCGCTTCGGTCGACAGGACCGAGAGCTGGAACGGCTCGTCGTGCCGGAGCACGGTGGCGTCCAGCGCCGAGCCGACATCGTCCGCGTCGGCCAGCGGCAGGATGCGGGTCACGGGACCGGCCGCGGCGACGGAGCCGTTGGTCATGAGGACGACCGTCGTCGCCAGCCGCGCCACCTCGGCGAGCGAATGGCTGACATACAGGACAGGCACGCCGGCCTCGTCCCGCAGCCGCTCGATATAGGGCAGGATCTCGGCACGGCGCTGCTCGTCGAGCGAGGCCAGCGGCTCGTCCATCAGCAGCAGGCGCGGGCGGGCGAGCAGGGCGCGTCCGATGGCGACGCGCTGCTGCTCGCCGCCGGACAGGGAGGCCGGCGCCCGTTCGAGCAGGTGGCCGATGCCGAGCAGTTCGACCACGCTGCCCAGCTCGGGGCCGGCACCACCGCCGCCGCGGGCGAACCAGCGTCCGTAGAGCAGGTTCCGGCGCACGCTGAGATGCGGGAAGAGGCGGCTGTCCTGGAAGACGTAGCCGATGCGCCGGCGGTGGCTCGGCACGAAGGTCCCGGCGCCGGTATCGACCAGCACGTGACCGTCGATGGCGACGCGGCCGCTGTCGGGCCGGATCAGGCCACCGACGATGTTCACGATGGTGGTCTTGCCCGAGCCGGACCGGCCGAACAGCGCCGTCAGGCCGGGAGGGGCGGTGAAACGTGCACGCAGATGGAAGTCGCCGAGCCGGTGCCCGACGTCGAATTCGAGACTCATGCTGTCTGCCGGCGCGGCCCGATGCGGCGGGCGAGGAATTCGGAGCCGAGCAGCGCGAGCATGGAAATCGCGATGGAGACCAACGTCAGCCGCAGCGCCGCGGCGTCGCCGCCCGGTACCTGCGTCAGGGTGTAGATCAACGCCGGCAGGGTCTGGGTCTCGCCGGGGATGTTCGACACGAAGGTGATGGTCGCGCCGAACTCGCCCATGGACTTGGCGAACCCCAGGATGGCGCCGGCGAGGATGCCCGGCACGCAGAGCGGCAGGGTGATGGTGGCGAAGACCCAGAGCGGATTTGCGCCCAGCGTGCCGGCGGCCGCTTCGAGCCGCCGGTCGACCGCCTCGATCGAGAGGCGGATGGCGCGCACCATCAGCGGGAAGCCCATCACGGCGCAGGCGAGCGCGGCGCCGGTCCAGCGGAACGAGAAGACGATGCCGAACTCGTCGGCCAGGAAGGCGCCGATCGGGCCGCGCCGGCCGAAGGACAGCAGCAGCAGGTAGCCGGTCACGACCGGGGGCAGCACAAGCGGCAGATGCACGATCGTGTCGAGGACGCTCTTGCCCGGGAAGCGGCCGCGCGCCAGCAGCCACGCGAAGGCGATGCCGAGCGGCAGGCTGCACAGGGTCGCGGTCGTGGCAACGAGCAGGCTCAGCCTCACGGCCGTCCATTCTTCCGGCGTCATTTCCCCTCCCGTCAGGAGGTCGGTATAGTCGGCTGGATATAGCGCCGCGTCCAGAGTCTGCCGAGCGAGGCGAACGCGCGGCGCGCGGCAGCGAGCAGGACGACCAGCAGGGAGGCCGCCAGCACCTTGTGCGCCGGCCGCGGCGCAAGATCGGCATCGAGATTGGCCTGCAGGACGCGCATCGGGTCGATGCCGTTGACCAGACCGTACCAGCCGGCCTCGAAGACGACCGTCAGCAGAGTCGCCGCGACCGCGAGCAACAGAAGGCCGGCCAGGCTGGTCGCAAGGCGGCGGGGCAGGGCGCGCCACAGCATCAGCCAGGCGAACAGACCGGCGGTAAGCGCGGCCTGGTCGATCTTCACCTTCGACTGGATGAAGAAATGCACGATCGCGAGGATCGCCGCCGGATAGACCAGCCAGTGCAGGCGTTTCCAGTTTCGCTTGAGGCGGCGCTGCCAGCCGTTGGTCGATGTCGCGGCGAGGACCACGAGCGCGAGCACCGCGACGAAGCCGATCGTGAGATAGAAGCGCTTGGCGATCTCCGTCGCGACGACCAGCAGGTTCCATTTCTGGTCGAGCACGTAGATCAGCAGATGCGCCACGGCATAAAGCGCTGCCGCCACGCCGACCCGGCGCCGGACGTGGATCAGCGGCGCCCAGTCGAAGATCGCGCGTGCCGGGGTCAGGGCCAGCGACACTATCAGGAAGGCGATCGCCCAGTCGCCGGTCGCATGCGTGGCGAGCGTGACGGGGCGCGGCGCCAGCTCGCCGGCGAACCACCGCCAGGCGAGGTACAGCGCCGGCAGGCACAGCCCAACCAGGGTCAGGAGGCGCAGCCAGAAGATGGTCCGTTGCGAGGTCACGCGCGGAACCTAGCCGGTATCGTCTTCACGGGCGGGTCAAGGATGCGTCATCGCTGGTTGCCGTACAGGAACCGGTAGGTGCCGATGGTCGGCGCCGCCTCGACCCCGAAGGCGCGCAGGCGGCTCGCCGTGAAATGGAGGCGGGCGGCGCCGCCCACGGCAGTCGGGTCGGCGCCTTCGAGCAGGATCAGCCAGGCCGATTCCTCGTCGCGCGGATGGTCCATGCTCTTGTCCTGCAACGGAGCGTGCGCGACCTCGAGGTCGTTCTCCCCGGCGCAGGCGCCGAGCATGCCGGGGCGCCGGACCGCTTTCGGCAGCGCCTGTTCCGACAGCCATTCGACGAGGGCCTTGCGGCGGCGCGGATCGGGAACGAAGCGGACGACCGCCAGCGCGCCGCCGACGCCATGCGTCTGGTCGACCTGCATGCGCAGCGTGAAGCGCTCGAACTGGGTGAAGCGGGCCATCACCGCCTGGCTCCACGGCGTCTGGTTCTCCAGCAGCTTCAGGTAGTCCGGCGTGGCAAGCTCGGCCACGCTGTCGCATTCGTAGGTCGCGAGATATTTCGGGGAGGCGCGTACCGCGACGTAGCGCCGGGCACGATGGAAACCGGGCAGGTTCACGCGCTCGTCGATATGTTCGCGATTGTACCATTCGTTGAAGTCTCGTTCGTCGCGCGCCGGAACCTCCGTGAGCGTGACAAGCATTCCTTTGCCGAACAGGGGCATGATCTCATTCCGGGTGGACGTGGCCCACTCTAGGCCGGGCCGGGCTTCGGAGGAACACCGCGGAAAGCCCGCCGGGGAAGAGCCGGGCGGGATCGGCGCCGTCCTGTCCGTCTTCCGTATCATGGAAATCCATATCCGTGCCTAGGGCTGAAGGACGATCTGGCCACCCACCCGACGGTCATCCAGAATGGCACGCCGATCGTGCCCACAGGGCCGGTCGGAGCGCCGGCATCATGGAAGAGGCGGTGAGGGCCCATCCGGCCCAAGGGCATCGCTGAGAGGAAGGAAATCCGATGGTCTACGAGTTTCGCACTTACACGCTCGCGCCCGGCAAGATGCCGGAATACCTGAAGGCAGCCGAGACGATCGGCCGGCCGGCGCGCGGCAACAATTACGGCGTCAACCACGGCTACTGGACCTCGGAGTTCGGTGCGCTCAACCAGATCTGGCATCTCTGGAAGTACGACAGCTACGAGGAGCGCACCCGCCTGCGCGCGGAGCTGCAGAAGAACAAGGACTGGACGGAGAAGTACATCCCGATCGTGCGGACCTGCGTGGTGCGGCAGGACCTGCGCCTCATGAATGCCGTGGTCGACATCAAGCCGGACGACGGCACCACGGGCAACGTCTACGAGCTGCGCATCTACCGCTGCGGCCTCGGCGGGGCGGTGCAGTACGGCAAGGACTTCAAGGAGGTCCAGGCGGCGCGCGAGAAGTACTCGCCGATCTGGGGCGCCTGGACGGGCGAGTTCCCGCAGCCCAACGAGTGGATCCATCTGTGGCGCTACAAGAACCTCGAGGAACGCTTCAAGGCGCGCAGCGATGCGATGAAGGATCCGGCGTGGCAGGCCTACCTGGCCAAGGGCCCGGCCAAGCTGCAGGAGATGCACTCGACGCTGCTGCTGCCGACCAACTATTCGCCGCTGAAGTAGAATCGCCTGCCGGCCGTCCGGCGGCGCGGGGCCTTCCCGCCGCTGCCGGACGGCTTTCGCTTTTCCGGGAGCCTGCCATGGACGCTTTGGACGATACCGATCTTGCCCTCATGAAGTTCGGCGTCGGGCAGCCGGTGTCGCGCAAGGAGGATCCCGTCCTGCTGCGCGGCGAAGGCCGCTACACCGACGACATCAATCTCGACGGCCAGGCCCATGCGGTGATGGTGCGCAGCCGGATCGCCCACGGCGTCCTGAAGGGCATCGATGCCACGGCGGCGCTGTCCGCGCCCGGCGTGCTGGCCGTGCTGACCGCGGCCGACCTCGCCGAAGCCGGCTTCGGCCCGCTGCGCTGCCCGGTGAACCTGCCGGACCGCAACGGCCAGCCGATGAAGACGCCGCCCCGGCCCAATCTGGCGACGGACCGCGTGCGCTATGTCGGCGAGGCGATCGCCTGCGTCGTGGCCGAGACGGCGGTGCAGGCCAGGGATGCGGCCGAACTGGTGATCGCGGACATCGAGGAGCTGCCGGCGGTGACCGATCCCGCCGCAGCCCTGGAGCCCGGAGCGCCGCAGATCCACGACGAGGCGCCCGGCAACCTCGTGCTCGACTTCCATTACGGCGATGCCGCTTCGGTGGCGAAGGCGTTCGCCGAGGCCGCCCACGTCGCGCGCCTGGAGATCGTCTCGAACCGGGTCGTCGTGAACGCCATGGAGCCGCGCGCGGCGATCGGGTCCTACGACGCGGCGGAGGGGCGCTGGCTGCTCCATGTCGGCTGCCAGGGCGTGATCGGCATCCGGGGCACGCTGGCGCGCGACGTGCTCAACGTCCCGGTCGACAGGGTGCGCGTGCTGACCGGCAATGTCGGCGGATCGTTCGGCATGAAGTCGCAGGTCTATCCGGAATATGGTCCTCTTCTCCTGGCGGCCCGCAAACTCGGGCGCCCGGTCAAATGGACGGACGAGCGTTCGGAGAGTTTCCTCAGCGATCATCATGGACGAGATCACCAGCGCATCGCCGAGCTGGCGCTGGACAAGGACGGAAATTTCCTTGCCGTACGCCTCGGCGGCTACGGCAATGCCGGCGCCTACATCTATCCGCCGGTGCCGGTCACGGCGAACGCGGTGAAGAACCTGATCGACGTCTATCGCACGCCGGTGATGGAGGTGAACGCAAAGGTCGCCTTCACCAACACCACGCCGGTCGCCGCCTATCGCGGCGCGGGCCGGCCGGAAGGCAACTATTTCATGGAGCGCCTGATCGACACCGCGGCGCGCGAGATGGGCATCGACCGGGTCGAGCTGCGCCGGCGCAACCACATCGCGCCGTCGGAGATGCCGTACAAGGCGCCGTCCGGCATGACCTACGATTCCGGCGAGTTCACCGCGATCCTCGACAAGGCACTGAGCGTATCGGACTGGCAGGGGTTCGAGGCGCGCCGCCGCGACAGCGCCGCCCGCAACAGGCTGCGCGGCCGCGGCATCGCCTCCTATCTCGAGGTCACCGGGCCGCCGAGCAAGGAATATGGCGGCATCCGGTTCGAAGCCGACGGCACCGTCACCATGCTGAGCGGCACGCTCGACTATGGGCAGGGCCACGCCACGCCCTTCGCCCAGGTGTTGAGCGAACGGCTGGGCATCCCCTTCGAGCGCTTCCGCCTGCTGCAGGGCGATTCCGACCAGCTCAAGGTCGGCGGCGGCACGGGCGGCTCGCGCTCGGCCATCGTTGCCAGCCAGGCCTTCGTGGAAGCTTCCGGCAAGCTCGTCGAACAGGGCCGGCAGATCGCGGCCCACGTGCTCGAAGCGTCCGCCGCCGACATCGAATTCGCACGGGGCCGCTTCGTCATCGCCGGCACCGACCGCGGCATAGGCATCCTCGACCTGGCGGAGAAGATCCGGAACGGTCTCGCGTTGCCGCCCGACCTGCCGCAGTCGCTCGACGTCGGCCACGTCTCGGACAACCCGCCCTCCTCGTTCCCCAACGGCTGCCACGTCGCCGAGGCCGAGATCGACCGCGACACCGGGCATGTCGAGGTCGTGCGCTATTTCATGGTCAACGATTTCGGCACCGTCATCAATCCGATGCTGGTGGCGGGGCAGGCCCATGGCGGCGTGGTTCAGGGGATCGGGCAGGCGATCTTCGAGCGCACGATCTACGACGGGCAGGGACAGCCGGTGACGGGGTCGTACATGGACTACGCGCTGCCCCGCGCGTCCGACGCGCCGGTCATGTCGGTCGAGAACCATCCCGTGCCCTGCCGGACGAACATCATGGGCATCAAGGGCTGCGGCGAGGCCGGATGCGCCGGCGCGCTGCCGTCGGTGATGAACGCGGTGGTCGATGCCCTGTCGGAGGTGGGTGTCGCGCATATCGACATGCCAGTGACTCCCGAGAAGGTGTGGCGGGCGCTGAACGGCCTGCACGAAGAAGGGGCCGGCGCGGTCTGACGATGCTGCGTGCGCCGATCCGGCGCCGGAGAAGCTGGCGCTGGACGAGGCGGCGGAACGCGCCGTCGCGGGAGATCGGCTCGTCGTAGGAACCGCTTTCGACGATCCGTCCCCTGTCGAGGACCAGGATACGGTCGGCGTCGCGGATCGTGCTGAGGCGATGGGCGACGACGATGCGCGTCGCCTTCATTGCCGCCAGGTTCGTGCGCAGGATGGCCAGCGTCTGGTGGTCGAGCGTGCTGGTCGCCTGGTCGAGGAAGACCATCCGCGGCCGATTGACGAGGCGCGGGCCAACATCACGCGCTGCCGATTGTCACGGCGGCCAGCACGATCATCATGTCGGTCAACAGGAAGAGCCGCCCCTCGGGGGCGGCGAAACCCAGGACGGCGCTGGCGGCGATGGGGATCAGGAGGGGGCGGGCCCAGTATCTCACGGGCGGAGAAGCCACGGACGCGGCGAACGCGCTGATCAAACGGGCCAATCCGGAGCAGACGGACGGCCGCATCGCCTTCGCCGTCAGGGCCATGAACGAACGTGGGATCGTCATGTCCGGGGACGCGCGGGCCGATGGCATCGGCGCCATGAGCGATCTCCGCTGGAAAAACTTCTACGACGCGATGACCGACGTCGAGGTCTTCCCGAAGCGACTCGACGTGCGCCGGGCCTATACGCTGGAGTTCGTGAACAAGGGCATCGGCAAGGCGTAAAGGATTGCCGTCTAGCGGCCGAGCTCCTTGGCGATCCTGTCCTCGATCTCGATGGTTTTGGCGACGGCGGGGCGCGCCAGCATCCGGTCGTGATGGGCGTCGAGGTTGGGGAAGTCGCCGGGCTTCGCCTCGAGGAAGCTGCGGAAGCGCCAGTAGACGCGGAAGAGATGGATGTCGGCGATGGAATAGCGGCCGGCAATCCAGCCATCGCCGAGCCGGCCGTCCGCGACCTTGTAGATCTCGCGGGCGGCGTCGACCCCCTCGCGGCGCGACGGGTGCAGCGTCGAGGCGACGTAGGACATCCACGACACGATCTGCGCTTCGGCTTCCGGGTCGCCGGCGGGCATGAGCCCGGCCTCCGGATGCTTGCGCGCGAGGTAATAGAGGATGCCCGCGACTTCGGTGAGCAGCCGTCCGTCGATCAGCAACGCCGGCACCTTGCCGGCCGGATTGATCGCCAGGAAGTCCGCGGTGCGCGTGTCCTTTGCCGCGACCGACAAGGCTTTCACCTCGAACGGCACACCGATCTCGTTGAGGGCGATATGGGGCGCCATCGAACTGGAGCCGGGCGAGAGATGGAGCGTGAGCATTGGACCTTCCTCTGGAGCAACCCTAGAGTACCAAGCACCTGCCGGGAACACATCCGATGTCGCGTCCGCTTACGCTTCTTCTTTCCGCGCATGCGATGCGCCTGTGGGGCGACCGCATTGCCCAGGCAGTGCCGGAAGGCGCTCTTTCCTTCCTCACCGCGGAAGAAGCCGTGGCCGACGGCGGCCCCTGTCCCGCCGACATCGCGTTCATGACGCGCGAGGTCACCGGCGCCTCGAGCAAGAACAATCTGTCGCGCGAGCTCCAGGATTTCGATGCCGTGGTGCGGAAGTCGCCCGGGCTCAAATGGCTGCAGATCCATCCCGCCGGCGCCGAGCGCCCGATCTATCGCGAGCTACGGGCGCGCGGCGTCAAGGTGACGACAGCGTCCGGCGCGACCGCGGTGACCGTTGCGCACAGCACGTTGGGCGCCGTCATCGCACTGAACCGCCGCTTTCCGCTGCTGGCCGACGCGCAGCGCCGCCATGCCTGGGAGCCGCGCCTGGGCGAACGCTCGCCGCGCGACCTTGCGGGCCAGCATGCGGTGATCGTCGGCATGGGGCCGATCGGACACAACATCGCCGGCCTGCTCAGGATGCTCGGCATGAAGGTCACGGGCGTGCGCCGCACGGCCGGGCCGGCCGATTCCTTCGATGCCGTCACGACCTATGCTGGCCTCGGAAAGGTGCTGCCGCAAGCCGACTGGCTGATCCTCTGCTGCCCGTCCTCCGACCTGACGCGCGGCATCGCCAACGCGACGGCGTTCGCGGCGATGCCCGACGGCAGCTACCTCGTCAATGTGGCCCGCGGCGAGGTGGCGGTCGAAGCCGACATCGTCGCGGCCCTGCGTTCGGGAAAGCTGGCGGGCGCATATCTCGACGTCTTCGAGCGCGAGCCGCTCGATCCGGCGTCGCCACTGTGGGACCTGCCCAACGTGATCGTCTCGCCGCACACGGCCAGCCACTCGCTCGGGCAGAACGAGGCGATCTTCGGCATCTTCCTCGACAATCTGGCGCGCTTCCGCGCCGGTCAGGCCTTGCGCAACGACGTCGACGCGCTCGGCTGAGGGGGGACATCGAGAGCAAGCCGTCCGCGGAGTCCGATGACGACCACGGGACCCGCCTCGATGCCTGCCGGTGCGGGTTCGATCTCGAAGCGGCGCCCGACCACATGCAGGGCGACCACGCTACCGTCGCGCGTGCGGACGAAGCCCTTGGCGCGTAGAACGCCTGTCCCTGCCGCCGTCAGGCGGCGGCCGAGCGTCTCCGGGTCGATGTCGGGCGCGGACTCGATCGTTCGCGTTTCGTAGAGCGCAGAAGCGTCGGGCGCTCCGGGCGCCCGCAGCGTTGCGCTCGAGCGGGGGCGAAGGGCGGTATCGCGCAGGTCGAGCAGCAGGTCGGGCGCGATCGAGGCCCGTTCCGTCGGGACGAGGCGTGCGTCGGGTGCCTGCGTCGCCAGCCAGTCGAGCGTGGCGGCACGGGAGGCCGCATCGACCAGATCGCAGCGGTTCAGCACGACCAGGTCCGCGGCGGCGAGCTGGCGCAGGATCGTGTCGCCCAGATAGGCATCCTCCGCCTGCGTGCGCACCGTCTCGGCGTCGGCCATCACGACGATGCCGTCGATCCGGTAGGGCTGCAGCAGGGTGACGGCGCTCGCCACCATGCCGGGCAGGGCGACGCCGCTGGTCTCCAGGATCACGCGCTCGATGCCGGGCCGCGCGCGTGGCAGGTCCATCAGCGTTTCCATCAGGTCCGAGCCGTAACTGCAGCAGATGCAGCCGCCGGAAATCTCCAGCGTGTCGCCGTCGGCGGCGACGATCAGATCGCGGTCGATCGGCGTCGTGCCGAAATCGTTGACCAGCACGGCGAGCCGCCGCCCCTCGGCGGCACGCAGCAGATTGTTGACCAGCGTCGTCTTGCCGGTGCCGAGATAGCCGCCGATGACGGTGACCGGCAGGCGGCCCGCCTTCATTGCGGCCTGCTCAGGCGCCGGCCGCCGGGAAGACGCGCCCGCCCTGCACCGTGCCCCAGATCCGCACGTCCTTCAGCTTCTCCGGTGCGATCTCCAGCGGGTCGTCGTCGAGAACCGCGAAGTCGGCGCGCTTGCCGCATTCGATCGACCCGACCTCGCCGTCGAGGCGCAATGTCCAGGCCGCGCCGAGCGTGATGGTGCGCAGCGCATCGGCCACCGAAATGCGCTCGCTGGTGCCCAGCACGCGGCCGCTCGCGGTCAGGCGATTGACGGCGCACCACGCGGTGAACAACGGGCCGAGCGGCGTGACCGGCGCATCCGAATGGATGGCGAGCGGCACCCCGGAGGCGAGCGCGGTGGCGCAGGCATTCATGCGCGTCGCGCGCTCGGGACCGACCGTGGTCTCGTAATGCTGGTCGCCCCAGTAGAAATGGTGGTTCGGGAAAAGGTTGGCGCACATGCCGAGGCGGCTCATGCGGCGGAACTGTGCGGCATCGGCAAGCTGGCAATGCTGCAATGTGAAGCGGTGGTCGCGCGCCGGATGATCGAGCAGGGCGGCCTCGAGGCAGTCGAGCGCCATTTCGGTCGCCTGGTCGCCGTTGGTATGGCTGTGCACCAGCACGCCATGCTTCAGCGCCAGCCGATAGAGGCCGGCGATCGCTTCCGGCGGCGTGTACCACAGGCCGTTGGGCGCACCGTTGTGGTAGCCTGGCCAGCGCAGCCGGGCCGAGAAGCCCTGGATGGAGCCGTCGACGAAAAGCTTGATGGCGCCGAGCCGCAGCCGGTCCGTCGATTGCTTGCGGAGGTCGAGGGCACGCTCTGCCGCCTGCTTGGGCGTCAGGCCCTGGAAACGGCGGAACGAGACGATGCGGACGGGATAGGTCGCCTCGCCCGTCACGCGCTGCATCATCGTCACCGCGTCCGGCGGCAGGAGGTTGGCGAGATCGGTCGCCGTCGTGACACCCTGGCGCACGCAAAGCCGCGCGAAGCGGCGCAGGCCGGGCTCGTCGTTCGCCAGCACCTCGCGGTCGAAGCCGATATGACCGCCGACCAGCGTCATCGCCTCCGGTCCCTTCATCTCGCCGGTCGGCAGGCCGTCCGGCCCGAGCGGCACGCCGGGATGGTTGACGCCCGGCCGCAGCAGACCCGCGAGCTCCAGCGTGCGGCTGTTCACGTTGATGATGTGGCCGCTGGCATGCATCACGCCGACCGGCCGTGTCGTGGAGACCTTGTCGAAGTCGGCGCGCGCGATTCGGCGATCGCCGTAATAGATCGGATCGAGGCCCCAGCCGGACAGCGGCTCGTCGGGCGAGGCGAGGGTGCCCTCCGCCTGCTGCAGGCGGGCCACGATATCCTCGATCGAGGTCGCGCCCGGCCAAACCTTGCCGTCGGGATCCATGCGGTCGAAGCGCCCGAGATAGAGATAGCGCCAGAACGTTCCTTCGCTGGCGTGGCTGTGCCCTTCGACGAAGCCCGGCATCAGCACCTTGTCTGCGAAGCGCTCGTCGAGCGTGTAGGCCCCCCATCCCGCCAGTTCGTCGACCGTGCCGGCGCCGAGGATGCGGCCGTCGCGCACCGCGACATGCGTCGCTTCCGGGCGCGCCGGATTCATCGTGAGGATGCGGCGGGCGCGGAAGATTGTCGTCGGGGGGCTGCTCACGTGCGCCGGCTCCTGTTGGCGAAAAGATGCGCTGCAGATTAGACGCCCGCGCATCGTCGAGCCAAGCAATCAGGTACCCGGAACGACAGCGGTGCCGGTGACGATGCACACGATAAATTTGCAGTCGACCCATGATTTGGAATGTCGACGCCGTGCAGACGAGGAGCGGGTGCCGAGACCACCGTGCCGCTCGCGCAATGGAGGAGGGGCGGTCCCTCTCCTGCGGATGAAAGCGGCAAGGCTCGAAAAGCAACGGGGCATGGCGATGCCGCCATGCCCCGTCGTATCTGTCTAACCGGCCTGCGCGGCCGGCAGTGCTATCGCACCGTGTTGCGCGGCACGTCGCGGAACGGCTTGTCGGTGTCGACGCTCGGTTCCTTCGGCATCTTGAGGACACGCTCGGCGATGATGTTGCGCTGGATCTCGTCGGTGCCGCCGGCGATCGAAGTCGCCGGCACCGAGACGAGGATCTCGGCGATCACGCCGTTCATCGGGCTGTCCGCGCCGGTGAGGAGCGCATCGGCGCCGGTCAGCTGGGTGTGCACGCGCGCCGCGGCGCGGGCGACGTGGCTCGACACCAGCTTGCCGAGCGAGCCTTCCGGTCCCTGCGGCTTGCCCTGCTGGGCAGCGGCGCGGGCCCGGCGGGCGGTCCATTCTGCCGCCTTCGACATCACCAGCACGCGCGCGATCTCCTGCCGGACCACGGGGTCGGAGAGCCGCCCGGTTTCCTTCGCGCGCTGCATGATCAGGTCGACGCGTCCCGCACGCTGCGGATACCATTTGTAGGGTTCCATCGTCGTCGCGATCTCGGCCCGCTCCTCGTCGTAGGCGCGGCCCTTGCGGTCCGATCCCATCGCCCAGGTGCGCAGCCCGTCGGCGCCACGGCGCTCGTGCATCAGCGTCGTGGTGGTGACGGCCCAGCCGTCGCCGACATTGGCGACCAGGAATTCCGGCTCGACGACGGCGTCGGTCAGGAACACCTGGTTAAACGAGGCATGCCCGTTCATCTGCTTCAGCGGCTGCACCTTCACGCCGGGCTGGTGCATGTCGATGATGAAGTAGGACAGGCCCTTGTGCTTGGTCTTGTCCCAGTCGGTGCGGGCCAGCAGGAGGCCCCAATGCGCGTGGTGGGCGCTGGTCGTCCAGACCTTCTGGCCATTGACCACCCACTTGTTGCCGCTCATCTCCGCGCGCGTGACGGCACCGGCCACGTCGGAACCGGAGCCGGGTTCGCTGAAGAGCTGGCACCACGTGTCCTCTCCGGTGAGGATGCGGCGCAGGAACTTCTGCTTATGCAGGTCGGTGCCATGGGCGAGGATCGTGGCGGCGGCCAGCGTGCGGATGCCGGCCTTGGCGACGCCGATGGCGCCGACGCGGGCAAATTCCTCGTCGACCACGGCCTGCAGGCCCTGCGGCAGGTCCCGCCCGTACCATTCCTTGGGCCAGGTCGGCACGCCCCAGCCCGAATCGGCCAGCTTGTTGCGCCATTCGACGAGGCCCAGGTCGGGGTTCCAGTTGGCTTCGAGCCACCCACGCACGTCGGCGCGGACGGAGTCTTCGGTGAGTTCGCTCATCTTCTTCCTGCTCCTCAGGCGGCCCAGTGCTGCATCATCTGTTCGCGGTGATGATGGGCGTCGCCCAGCAGCACCTCCGAACTCTTGGCGCGCTTGAACCAGAGATGGGTGTCGTTGTCCCAGGTGAAGCCGATGCCGCCATGGATCTGGATGGCATGCACCGCCGTCTGCAGGGCCGCTTCGCTGGCTGCCGCCTTGGCGAGCGAGGCGACCGCGAGGATATCGTCGTCGCCGTCGTCGAGCGCGGCGGCGGCGTAGTAGGCCGCCGACTTGGCCAGCTCGACGTCGACCAGCATGTCGGCATGCTTGTGCTTCATGGACTGGAAGGAGGCGATCGGCCGCCCGAACTGCATGCGCATCTTCGCGTATTCCAGCGAATCCTCGCGCAGCCGGTCGGAAACGCCGGCCATCTCGTTGGCCAGGCAGATCGCCGCTTCGGTCATGGTGCGGGCGAACGGAGCGGCGGCGCCGCCGGCTTCGCCCAGCAGCGTGGCTTCGACACCCTTGAAGTTAAGGCGCGCAAGCTTGCGGGTCTCGTCCATCGTCTTGAGGGCGTGCCGCGACAGGCCCTTGGCGTCGCCCTTCACGGTGAAGAGGGACAGGCCGCTGTCGCCGCTGCTGCCCGGCGCGCGGGCCAGGACGACGATGAGATCGGCCGTGTGGCCGTCCAGTACGTAGCTCTTGGTGCCGTCCAGGACATAGCCGGCGCCCGACTGCTTGGCGACGAGCGCTGTCGAGGCGGCATCCCAGCGCGCGGGATCCTCGACCCAGGCCAGCGTCGCCACCGTGTCGCCGGCGGCGATGCCGGGGAGGAGCGCCTGCTTCTCGGCTTCCGTGCCCGCATTCAGGATCGCGCCGGTCGCGAGCACGGCGGTCGAGAAGAACGGCGCGCAGAGCAGCGACCGGCCCATTTCCTCCAGCACGATGCAGAGTTCGCCGAAGCCGAAGCCCTGGCCGCCATAGGCTTCCGGGATACGCACGGCGGTGAGTCCCAGTTCGGCATTGAGCTTCCGCCACGCATCGCGCTCGAAACCGGCCTCGGTCTCCATCAGGCGGCGTACCTCCTTGGTGGGAGAGCGCTCGGCCAGGAACCGGCGCAGGTTGCTGCGGAATTCCTCCTGCTCGCTGGAGAAACTGAATTTCATCGACAAATCCTCCTGCGGCCGACTTTAGGCGTTGAGGCAGGGGGCTGGAAGCGCCGGGGATTGCAGGGCGAACCGAAGTGGCGCTCGGCAGGCAAAGCGCGTTCGAATTGTGTGCAAGGAGAAATGGCCATCAGGGCAGCCTGCCCCTCCGGCGATTCCCTGGACCGTGTCCGCTGGCCGCGCCGCCAGGGCGCGCACGAGCGAAACGCTTGCGGCGACGTGCCTCGGACGCCGCAGGCAAAATCGGCAAGGCGACATCCGGATCCGGCGCGTCGCACCGGGTCGCGTAAGGGGCGGGAGAGGAGGCGCCGTCTCCAGCGCGGCGAGCCGTGCCGTTCCCGCCCGAAGGTCACCTGTCACACGCTCGGGAGAGGCTCGGCGTTCCGAGCGCGCCGAGCCTCTCGCGCCCTTGTTCCTTCTCTATCCGGGGATTGGCCGGTCGGGCGGGGTTATCTGTCGATCCACCAATCCTCGAACCGCCAGTTGTTGTAGATGCTGTTGATGTGCAGCGTCACGTTCTTGACGTGCGGGTGCCAACAGCCGGCGATGCGGCCATGGCCAATGATCGGCCGCGCCACGTCTTCCTGCAGCTTGCGGTCGATCTCCCAGACCATTTCCTGCCGCTTCCTGCGGTCGGTCTCGCGCGACTGTGCCTCGAAGAGCGCGGTCATCTCCGGATTGCAGTAATTGTTGTAGTTGCGCAGCGAGCCGCAGGCATAGCCCTCGAACAGCGTTACGTCCGGATCGTCGACGGCGCTGCCGGTGAGGTTGAGCGCGACGACGTAATCCTTCTTGAAGACGCGGTTGTAGTAGATCGTCGTGTCGATGATCTCGAGTTCGCCATCGATCCAGATCTGCTTGAGCTGGTCGATGAGGATCACCGCCGGGTCCTTGTAGGTGGCGATGTTGCGGGTGCTGACCTTGAGCTTCAACCGCTTGTCGGGGCCATAACCGGCTTCTTTCATCAGCGCCCGGGCTTCCTCGCGGGCCTTCTCGACGTTTCCGTAGCCGATGAGCCCCTCCAGGCGCTCCGGCGGCAGGCCCCAGACGCCATCGGGCGGCGGCAGCATGGCGCCTCCCATCTTGCCCTCGCCCTCGCTCAGGATGCGGATGAAGGCCTCGCGGTCGAGCGTCAGCGCCATGGCGCGGCGGATCCTGGGATCGTCGAACGGAGGGACCTCCCGGTTGACGATCAGGTTCGTGCTGACGCCGCTCTCGCGCATCGTGCATTGCGCGTCGGGAGCATCGCGCCGGATGTTCTTCAGCAGGGGCACGGTCACGTCGGCGGGAAACGTCATGTCGAACTTGCCGGCGACGAACGACAGCATCCGCGTCGAGCGGTCCGGGATGATCGAGAACTCGACGGCATCGAGATAGGGTTTGCCGGGTTTCCAGTATTCCTGGTTCTTCACCAGCTTGATGCCCTCGTTCATGCGGAACTCGGCCAGCTTGAACGGTCCCGTGCCGACCGGCTTTCGGCGCATGTCCGCTGCCGGCACGTGGCAGGGATAGATCGGCGAGTAACCCGAGGCGAGCAGCGCCAGCAGGGAAGGTTGTGGCGCCTTCAGGTGGAAGGTCGCCTGGTTAGGGCCGTCCGCGGTGACCTTCTCGACATTGCTGTACCAGGAGCTGCGCGGATTGCGGCGCAACTTGTCGGGCGACAGGATGAGATCGAAGGTGCAGGCGACGTCGGCGGCCGAGAAGGGCTTGCCGTCGTGCCATTTCACGCCCTCGCGCGTCTTGAAGACGAGCTTGCGCCCACCGTCCTTCGTCTCCCAGCTCGTCGCGAGATCGGGCACGATCGAGTCGAGGCTGTTCTTCGCGACGCTCTGGTCGAAGATGACGAGGTTGTTGTAGACGGCCGAAAAGGGCACGGCGACCGAGACGGTCGATTCCTCGTGGATCGAGGCGCTGGGCGGCGTGTCCATGTGCTGGATGCGCAGCGTGCCGCCGCTCTTCTGCGACCATCCAGGCCCGGCCCATCCGACGAGTCCTGCGGCGATGCAGATCGAAGCAATATGCAGCTTGTCTATTTTCATTTTCGTTTCCTCCCGACAGCGTTGCAGTTGGTCTTCCGATTCGTCTCCCTGGAATTGCAGTGCGGCTGAAACCCTAGACTGGCTGCAGCCGATATGTCGACCTTGCGCTGCGGTCTGCTATCGTCCGCCGCGCGTTTGCAAAGTCCCGAGGAGAATGAAGTGACGACAGCCCCCCAACGTCTGCGTGCCCTGCTGGCGGAGCCCGGCCTCGTCGTGATGCCGGCGGTGTGGGACGGGCTCACGTCCAAGCTCACCTATGGCGCGGGCTTCAAGACGGCGTTCCTGTCGGGCTCGTGCGTGGCTGCGAGCCGTCTCGGCGGGCCCGATCTCGATCTCGTCTCGTTCGGCGAGATGTTCGATTCGTTCAACATGGTCCACGCCGCGGCGCCGGATCTGCTGGTGCTGGCTGACGGCGATCATGGTTACGGCAACGCGATGAACGTGCAGCGCACCGTGCGGGCCTATGGCCGCGCCGGCGCGGCAGCCGTGCTGATCGAAGACAAGATCACGCCCCGCGCCCTGACCGCGGCCGGAAAGCCGTGCCTGCCGCGCGAGGAAGCGCGCATGAAGATCCGCGCCGCCGTCGAGGCGGCAAAGGAGTCGGGTATCCTCGTGCTGGCGCGCACCGACTGCCGCCCGACGCAAGGCATCGACGAGGCCGTTGCCCGCATCGAGATGTATGTCGAGGAGGGCGCGGACATCCTGTTCCTCGATTCGCCGGCCGACGACGGCGAGATCAAGCGGGCCGTCGCCGCCGCGAAGGGCAAGCCGAGCTTTGCGGTCCTCTCGCCCGGGGCGCCGCGCGCCACGCCGTCGCAAGCCGAAGCTGCGAAGCTGGGCTTCAAGATCGGCACCTTCCCGACCGGCCTCCTGTCGCCCGCCGCTGCGGGTATCAAGGCCGGGCTGGAGGCGCTGAAGGCCGGCGAATCGGAGACCTCGAAAGCACTGCCGCCGCCGGAACTGCGGACGGTCCTCGGTTATGCCGACTACGACACGGCCGCGAAGCCGTTCATCGTCGCCGGCTCGTGACCGGCGTGACACGCCACATCGTCGCGGGGTAAGCACCACCTTTCCCCGCGAGCGAGAGTCATGAAGCGCAGGCGCAGCAAGGCGTTGGTTCTACTGGGCCCTTCGGCCATTCACGGGATCGGCTGTTTTGCCGACATCGGCATCCGGGCCGGCGAACTGGTCCGCGTCTGGGACGGCAAGGACAGCCGCTTCATCCCCGAACGCCGGGCGCATGCCTCGCCACAGCTCCAGCTCATCAAGCGCTTCGGCATACGGGTGAAGGGCGGTTACTGGACGCCGCTCGATTTCCTCCGGATTTCGAGCGGGTGGTACATGAACCACTCGGACACGCCCAACCTGGCGTCGGATGACGGAGACGTCACCTATTATGCCCTGCGCGACATTCCGGCGGGCGAAGAGATCACCATGGACTATCGTCTGATGGACGATTTCTACGACAATCTCTCGCGGGACGAGGAAGTACCGGCGACCCGGACGACAAGCGGGCCACGCTCGCGCAGGCCGGGAAAGAATTCGGCAAAGACCAAAACCCCGGCGTCCCGCCGGTCTTGAAAAAAAGCCACGGCCGGCCTTACGCCTGCGATGGAGCAGCCTCAGCCATCTGTTCTGGTCGGACGCCGTTCCCCGGGCAGAATGTGCCTTTCTTCGTCTTCGGGGCCGACGCGCCTTTCGCCGCCTTGGCGACGTGAGACATCGGGCGCCGGCCGGCGCTCGGAGGCGCCGTTGTCGCGATCGACGGTATTCCCGCCGTTCGTGGCCTCGTCGGGCCGCCGCCTGGGATCATTGATCATCGGCTCACTCCCTGTGTGTCGGTCCGACCGCAACGACAACCCCTCATGCCGGTTGCCGACTGCAAATTTCCCGAGGTAGCGGTCCGGGGCTGGCGTCGGCACGCAGGGAGTGCCACAAGGGGCTCGCATCGATGGTCTTGTTCTTTCGCGGCAGCCCGCCGATCGCTCGCCCTGTCCCTGACCCGGTTCAAATTTTCGCTCTGATTCATGTTCGCGTGGCTGCGCCGCAAGGCTGACAAATCTCCTGCAGATGCGCCCGTCGCGGCGCGACTCGGCTCGATCGGCGTGGTGTCGCCGTGGATGCGGGCGATGCCGACCGTTCCGTGGATCGCGGGCGGTTACATGAAGCTGCTGAACGACGGTGACTTCGACCGGCTGGTCGCCGCTTCCAGCGCGGCGACGACCGGTATCGAGCTCCACGGCGTCCGGGTGAAGGGCTCCGGTATCCGTATGGCGCGGCTGGACAACGGGGTCGCCGTGCCGAACGGGGGCATGGAACTGAAGCTGCGGGGCTATCACTTGCTGATGCTGCTCGCCGGGCCGGTCAAAGTCGGCGACAAGGTGCCCGTGACGCTCACCTTCGAACAGGCCGGCGATCTGGTCGTCGATTTCCTGGTGGAATCGCCTGGACCCGTCGGCGAGCCGATCCTCAACCAGCCTCGCGAGGGTTAGGCCGGGAGCGGCCTCTCGGGCCGCACGGACTTACTTGTCGCCCAGCCACTGGGGCCAAAGCCCGCGTTGAGCTCGGCGTGCCTCCGCCTCCGCTCCGGCATAGCGTTGGCCGGCCTTCGGCTCCCACGCCAACGGGTCCTCGAGATGGAACCCGTAGGCCAGGCCGCTCGCCAGCATGTAGCCGCCGGCGTCGAGCGCGTTGGGCGAGGTCTCGACAAGGCATTGGGCGATGGCGCGGCATTCGCGGTCCCAGCGGGCGATGCGGCATTTGACCTTGCGATCGCCCCGCTCCAGCAGATCCTCCAGCGCGGCGCGTGCCCGCATCCCCTGCGACGTCTCCAGCCCGGTCTGCCGGTCGCGCAGTTCCGGGGCCTGCACGCCCCAAAGACGCAACGGCGGCTTCAGCCCTGTGCCGCCCAACGTCGCACCGTCGACGGCATAGGCCTCGCCGCTCCAGTCCTTCGGCAACGCCCCGCATTCCGGAGGCTTCTCGGCATCGTTGCCGGCGGCCGGGCGGCGTTGCTGTGCGTCGGCGCCCGAGGCCAGCAGGACAAGACAGGCCAGCGCTGCAAGCAGCGGCCTCATGCCAGGCACCGGAAACGGACATACAGGTTCACATTGTCCTCCAGCCTGTCCTCGAGACTCTCGTGCCGCCGTCCCTTGCAGGTCTCCGCGATGATCTTCTGTGCAACCGAGCGACCTCGCGCGGCCTCCCGTTCGGGGTCGGGGTCTATCACAAGGGTGGCACGAACGACATGCAGGCGCCATTCGTCCGCCGTGGCATCTGGGGCAAGCCGCGCCTCGTAGCGACGCCCGTCGACCGTGATCGTCTGGACGCGCGACGCCGGAAGCCCGCCCATGTCGCTACACCCGGTGGCGGCGAGGAGAAGCGGCGCCAAGACGCGCACGGCGATCATGTCAGGCCGCGACTGACGAGAGATACGCTTCGGCGCGGGCAACATCCGTGCCCGTCACGGACAGGCCGACATATCCGTCGGGCCTCACCAGCCGGAGCAGTCCGTCGTCCGAACTCCCGCCCTGGATGACCAGCGAGGGGAACCGGGCCGCGAGAGCAGAGGTTGTTGCAGATGGCCCGATGGCGACGAAGCTGGTGCCGCTTTGAATGGGGTGGGGCCAGCGGTCGCCTGCCTTCGCGTGGCCGGCATGTCCATGAGCATCCGTGAGCGGACTGTCGGGATAGGAGATCGACAGTTCCGTCAGCGTGTCGGCGACCTTGTGCTGGATGTGGGGAAAACCCAGCACGAACTTGGCCACAGTGTTGCGCAGTGTCTGCCACAGGGGATTCCGCAGCGTCGCCGCCTCGGTCATGCGTCCGGCATTGCGCAGGACCATGTCCCCAACGGCGCTGCGTTCGAGGGAATAGGAATCGAGAAGGGTCTCGCGGGCCGCGCCCGTGACGACCATCGCCAGTTTCCAGGAAAGGTTGAAGGCATCCTGCATGCCGGTGTTCATGCCCTGACCGCCCGCGGGACTGTGGATGTGGGCGGCGTCGCCTGCCAGGAAGACCCGGCCCTTGCGATACTCCTTCACCTTGCGCTCGTTGATCCGGAAGGATGCCAGCCAGATGGGATCGGACATTACGATTCTAGGGTCGCCACGCAGGGAGAGGAGGGCGTTGATCTCGTCGAGCGTCGGATCCGGGCGACGGCCTCCGCCGGACGCAGGGCCGAGATCGGCCACGACGCGGAACCGGTCGCCCACGATCGGGAAGAAGGCGAGAATGCCTTCGCGGTGCCAATAGATGTGAAGGCGGTTCGTGTCCGGCAGGCCGGTTATGTGACCGTCAGCCAAAGCCCAATCGCTTTGCTCGGTCGATCCCTCGAACGCCAAGCCAAGCCCGTGGCGGACCGTCGAATGGGCGCCGTCGCATCCCACCAGCCACGAGGCGACGACAGATTCAGTGACTCCATCGGGCCGGCGCAGCACCGCTTCGACGTTTCCGCCGGCCTCCGTAAACGAGACGAGCGGCGTGTTCCGCTCCACCGACATGCCGTGCAAAGCGAGCTGCTCCTCCAGGATTCGCTCGGTCTCGCTTTGCGGGATCATCAGCGCGAAGGGATAGCGGCTCTCTACCGAATCGAAGGCGACATCTGCGATCGTGGTTTGCCCGGTCGAAATCCGGGCGCCATAGCACTCCAGCCCAGCCGGGAAGAACGGCTTGCCGTAGCCAGCATCGTCCAGAAGCTCGAGTGTACGGCTCCACAATACGAGAGCCTTCGACTTGTCCGTCCGGACAGCCGCCTGGTCGACGACGCGTACGCGCAAGCCGCGTCGCACCAGTTCGTTCGCGGCGGTCAGTCCGACAGGCCCTGCACCGCACACCAGAACATCGATTTTGCCTGCCATTGCGTTTCTCTCCGCTGCAGGCAGAACCCTATCTTCCGGTTGGCGCCTGTCCAGCGGTGACGGGCGGCGGCGCGTCGGGTGCCCGAGCCTGTTCCGGCGCCGTGAGGCCTGGGAAGCCGAGGGCAAAGTATCCCGCCGCCATCACCATGATGAGGAGTCCGACCGCGATCAACGCAAGGCTGCGCGACCCGGCTTGCGTTGGAGGAGGCACCCTTGGCGTGATGATCTCGTCGGGCTCCAATGCAGCCCGCTGCGCCGCTTCCGCGCTCCTCGGACGGCGACTCGATGGGGCTTGGAGGCCCAGCCCGTGCGGATCGACGGGTCGCTCCTTGAGGTCTGGCATGTACGCCTCCGTCAAAAGTAAGTCGGTGTGAGCATTCAACGGAAGCACCGCGAAGCCGTTGCGTAATGCGGCGAACGGATCAGGTCTCGTTATAGGGAGCATGCTCAGGAGAAGGACGCCTGCGTTCGCGCAACCGGTGATCCTCGGCGGACGCTGAGGTGCAGAGGAGTGTCGGGAGGCCCTTCGATGTCGGGGTTCGTCGTGACCGATCTTATCGGAACATTTGCGATCGTGGCTGCAGCGGCCGGCGTGATCCTGCTGGGCATAGGCCTGTGGCGCCGCCGCAAATAAACTAAGGGTGGTCAGCCCTTGGCGGTCGCCGACGATCCTGAGACCGGTGTTGCCGGCAACAGCCGGTCGATCGCTTCGCACCAGACCTGGGTGGCATCCTCCAGCGACAATCGGTGGTCTTCCCGCATGCGGGCCCAGCATTCGAAATCGGTGAGCGCTTCCAGGGCGATCAGCAGGCGCTTTTCGGCCCGTTCTTCAAGGGTCGCCAGTTCCGGCCGGTACATGAGGCGCAGCCTCGCGACCACGACTTCCCGCATCCGGTTGATGCGCAGGACCAGTTCTTCCGACTCGTTGCGGTTCTTCACGAGCGCGCGCCACAACGGCATCCATTGCTCGCAGGTCTGGGCGCGCGTCTCGACCTGGCTGCGGATGCGCGTCGCACGGTCGCCGTCGATATCGCGGGCGGGGGCGAGCGCCACGGCCTGGGCAAATCCATAATCGGCGGCCGCGAGGCTCAATTCCAAGAGGCCGTCGAACCGTTCGAAAAGCGAGCGAACCGAATAACCGGCCCGGTCTGCGATCTGGGCCGCGGTCGGAAGATCGGAGGTCTGACGCAGCAGGTCGAGATAGGCTTCGATGATGAGCTGCTTCGTCCGTTCGCTGCGCAGGCGTCGCCCGTCGATTCGGCGAGGTGTTCCAGCTTGCTTGACGGACTCGATCATTGCGGCGCGCGCTCCCGGTCGGCGACGGTTGAGTCTATAGCTTTGCACGAGGCGTGCCGGAAGGTGCTTCGGTCTTGGACGCGCCTTCAGTGCGTTTGACCGACTGGCATTGGACGCGCCTCGCGGCCGGTTCCGCCCTGCTTCCGGGCAATTCGGAGAGGCAACCTGGCGCCGCTGGAAACGTTATTGCCGCCGCCTACGAGTCCCCGCGTGCACGTCATCAACGTGTCACAGGCTCGTCACGCTGTTTGAAACGAGATCGTGCTTGATAGAGCCATGTTGACGACCGACATCGCGGACCGCCTGAGCCGCCTCGAATGGGAGACTCTCACTGCTGCGGGCAGGAGCGAAGCCGGTCGGCGTCTGCCGCACGATGCGGCGCTGCAGCGCCTAGTGGAGTCCGACCTCCTTGCGCTGCAGGCAGAAGGCGCCGTCCTTACGGCGCGCGGCCGGCAGGTGGTGATCAGCGGTTCTCCCCGCCTGTGGTCCGCAGGATGAACTGCTCGTCTGGTAGGGGCGGCGGCGCTAGCCGGCGATCATCCGCGCCGCTTCAGCGACGCTCTTCACCTCGATGAAGGGCATGTATTGCGGATCCGCCGCTTCTCCCGTCCGATTCACCCAGTAGGCGCGTATGCCAAGGTCTCGACAGACGGCCATGTCGAGCGGCTGGCTCATCGCCACATGGACGACCTCGGCAACGCCGACACCCAGGACTGCGTGAGCATGCCGGAACAGCTGAGGATCGGGCTTGTAGGCGCCGGCCTGCTGGGCGGTGACGACCGCATCGAGTTCGAGGCCAAGTGACGGCAGGCTGCCGGCGATGAGGTCGTCGTCGGTGTTGGAGATGGCGGCAAGCCGAAATCCGCGCTCTCGCAGGTGCTGCAGGGCTTGGGGCACCTCCTTGTGTGCCGGCAGGCTCGACAGGTTGGCGACGAGGCCGTCGAGATCTGCCGGGCAGGCCGCCAAACCCGCCTTGTTCATCGCTCTGCGCAGGCTTTCCCGCAGGATCTCACGATAGGGACGAAAAGGAGGCGTGTCGCGCAGTACGCGGCCCTCGGCATGGAAGTCGTGGATCACGGGCGCCGGATCGGCCGAAGCCGGCTTGCCATGGCGCCGCAGGATCTCGACGAACGAGGCGCGTACGGCTTCGTGCCACTGCACCAGGGTGCCGTAGAAATCGAACGTAACGACTTTTGCTTCCGTCATCCCTTACCCATACCGCACCACAAGGGATGAAACACGCCGCTCCCGCATCGGCTGCAACCCCACCGCAACTCAAGGCATTGATGGCAAAGCGTCTTGTTGACCAATGGGAGTTGCCGATGCACTGCACCATTCACCCGACGACACCGCGGGACGTGACGACGGTCGTCGCCAGCCTGGAGCGTCGTTCGGAGACGTGGGAAGCGGAATGGCCTGCCGCGATCGAAAAGCTCCTGGACGCCTGCATGGTCAGCACGCAAATCTGGACGGCCGCGGACAGGGAAGGCTTCCCCGTCGCGTTCATGGGCGCGGCCGCCATTGGCAATCAGCAGAAGAAGGTCGGCAGGGTCTGGTTCGTCATCCTGGATGCCGAAAACGACGAAGACGAAGCGACGTCATACGAAGATGTCGTGAGGCAGATCGTGAACCAGATGCTGGCCGAGTTCCATCGGCTGGAGAATGTCATTGACGCGGACAAACCATGGGCGCTGGACCTGTTCCGGCGCGCCGGCTTTACGATCGGCCCGGCGGCGCCGGCGCGCGAAGGGACGCGTGCCCACCAGGTCTGGATCGATCGGCATCCCGGCGCGACGTTGCACTGAGGTTTCCGCGCAAACGGATCGCTTGCGTTGACGCTTGCCAGAGGTCGCGCGCAACGACCCTTGTCCCGTTCCGTTGCATCCCATCGGCTTCCGGAGAACGCGCCCATGCAAACCGTCATACGATCCTTCGACAGTTATACGCAGGCCGAGGCGGCCGTCTCGGCCCTCGAGAAGGTGGGGCTGCCCTCCGCGGACATCAGCATCATCGCTCGCGAACATGTGCGTCCCGAACGGGGGACGGCCGGGCACGAGCCGGTTGAATCGGCCTACGTCGCATCGGCGGTGGAAGCAGCGGAGGCCGCCGACGGGCGGCTTGCCGCCGAGCGCAGCGCTGCCGAAAGCGAAACCGCCACGGGCGCCGGCATCGGCGGCGTGGTCGGGGGCGGCGCCGGACTGCTCGCCGGGCTTGGCGTCCTGGCCATTCCCGGCTTGGGCCCCGTTGTCGCGGCGGGCTGGTTGGCCACGACCGCCGTCGGCGCCGCGGCGGGCGTTGCCGCGGGCGGCATCGTCGGAGCCCTCGTCGGCGCTGGCGCAGAATCGGAGGACGCCGAACTTTATTCGGAATCGGTCCGCCGGGGCGGGGCGCTCGTCAGTGTCCGTGTTTCCGAACCCGACGCCCCGCGCATCGAGCGGATCCTCGATAGCTACGGCCCGATCGATCCCGTGGCGCGTCGTGCAGAATATCGCAGTTCGGGCTGGACGCGTTTCGAGGCGGACGAGCCTCCGCCTTCGCCGGACGAAAACCACGTCGACCGCAAATACCGTCACTTCCGCGACGAAGGGATGGGAAAGCAGGTCTGAGGATACGCCGATCGGGGTCGTCGTTCACGGCGCAGGCGCTTTGGGTGGCCGCTGGCGGAGCAGGAAGGACAGCAGCCCCGTCAGAACGAGCCCGGCCATCGCCATCGCGACGATGGCGCCCCGCGGACCGACCTGATCGGAAATCGCCCCCGCGGCCAGCTGGCCCAACGGCGCGGTGCCGATACAGACCGTGACGATACCCATGAGGCGTGATCGCATCTCTGCCGGGGCCTCGGTCAGCATCAGCGTCGACTGCATGTTGCCGAAGCCAGCCGTCCCGAAGCCGCCCAGCACCAGCAAGCCGAAGGCCAGCCAATAGGAGGGCGACAGGGCGGCCAGGATCAAGGCGACCATGAAGAGGGATGCGCCGCCGGCAAAGGCGAGGCGCCGGTCCATCCGGAGCAGGCCGGCGGCGATCATCGCGCCGCCCATCAGCGCGCCGATCGGCTCCGCTGCGGCGAGCAGTCCGACCAGGGCAGGGGAAACGTGAAACGCGCCCTGGCCGAGTGGGGCAACCAGTGCCGAATAAGCAAACGCGAAGGCGTTGGTGATGATGGTGATGCCGAACACGAGAAGGATGGTGTTGCGCGTCGCCGCGAATCGTAATCCTTCCGCGATCTCGTGCGGAATGCGGGCGAGGTCGAGACGGCGCGTCACCTGCACGTGGACGAGGCCTGCCACCGCGAAAGCCCCGAGGAATTGCACGAACGCGGTGATCGTGTAGGCACCCTTCATGCCGAGCCATTCGAAGGCGATGCCGCCCATCAAGGGACCGATCGCTCTCGTCGCCGCCGAGGTGACGCTGTCCAGCGCAATGGCCGGGACGATCCGCTGGGGTCCCGCGACCTCGCCCACCATGCGCCGTCGCGTCGACATTTCCGTCGACCACATCGTTCCGCTGACGAGATTGCCCAGTGCCACGTGCCAGACGTCGAGGTGGCCGGTCGCGGCCAGGGTGGCGAGCAGCGTCGAAACGAAGGCCGGCACGATCAAGGCCAGCATGAAGATGATCTTGCGGTTGACCGCTTCGGAGATCGCGCCGGCAAATGCGCCGAACAGGAGCTGCGGCACCTGCCGCAGGGCGATCACGATGGTGACGGCGAGCGCCGAATGAGTCGCTTCCCAGGCAAACAGCCCCGAGGCGAGCAGCTCCAGCCAGCGCATCGCGTTGGCGAATGCACCGACGAGCCACAACCGCAGAAAGTCAGCCGAACGCAGCAGCTCCCGGACAGGCGAATCCATTGCCGCCACCGTAGCGTGCCCGTCCTCTCGAAGCGAAAGCGTAGTCGTCGACCCTGTTATGCTCCCGTGTCGTGACCGCTCTCTTCAGGGGCGACACCGGGCCCGCCGCCCGAGATCTTCCGGGCATAGTCGCCCGCGACGGGCTGCGGGGACGTCAGCGGCCGACTTGCTCCAGGTCGACGCCGTTGGTCTCGATGCGGAACAGCCACGTCACCAGCGCCCCCAGCAGCGAGGCGGCGACCAGGCCACCCAGCACCAGGTCGGTGCCGATGGAGGCCAGAAGGAGCGGAAACACGAATGCCGTCAGCATGGCACCAAGCTTGCCGGCCGCAGCCGCGAAGCCGGCGCCCTTGCCGCGAATTCCGGTCGGAAAGACTTCTCCGGCCAGCAGGTAGGTCTGCGCGTTGGGCCCGAGATTGGTCATGAAGTTGAACATCATGAAGCCGCCGAACAGGAGCAGCGTCCGCACCGGTTCCGCCGCATGCGCCTGCAGGGCGGCAAGGGCGAGGCCGACGGCGCAGCCGACGAAGCCGATCACCTGGAGGCGTATGCGCCCGACGCGGTCGGCCAGGAAGACGGCAGCCAGCACGCCGACGATCAGCAGGGTATCGACCAGTGCGGCGGCCTTTGCGGCCTGTCCGTCGAGGGCGATGAGGCCGGCCACAGTGCCGGGGCTTTCGGACATATGCCCGAGCGTTTGGGCAATGATGGTCGGCGTGAAGATGCCGATGCCGTAGGTCGAGATATCCTGCAGGAACCACGGTACCGACGCCAGGATGGTGGCGCGCCTGTTGCCGCGGCCGAACAGGTCGCGCCAGCGGCCACCGCGAGCCTCGGGGGAAGACAGCGCGCCATCGGGATCGATCGCGGCGAGACGCACATGCTTGGGATAGGGCGGTTCGCGGGTCAGCAGGCGCGTCAGCTCTTGCTCGGCTTCGGCCCTGCGGCCCCGCGACATGAGCCATTGTCCGCTGTCGGTGATGAAGAGGCGGGCGACCACCACGATCGCCGCCGGCACCACGGCAATGCCGTACATCCAGCGCCAGGCATCGAGGCGCGGGTCCATCAGAAGGATGATGTAGCCCAGTGCCGTACCGACCAGCGCGCCGATCGCCTGGAAGGCAAAGGCGCCCAGCACCAGCCGGCCACGGTCGCGGCTCGGGATGCTTTCCGAGATCACCAGATGGGCGATCGGATAGTCGCAGCCCAAGGCCAGTCCGACGCCGAACAGGAACACGACGAGCCAGAAGAACGATGGGCTGAAGGCAAGGCCGGCCAGAAAGGCGACGAAGACCGCCATCTCGATCACGAACATCCGGCGGCGGCCATAGACATCCGCCAGCCCGCCCAACGCCACGGCGCCCATCATGATACCGGCCAGGGAGGCGGCGCCAACGATACCCTTTTCCGTCGCGTCGAGGCCGAATTCCCGCACGATGAGCGGCAGCGCGACGCCGGTCATGAACACGACAAGGCCCTCGAAGAACTTGCCCGCGGTGGCCAGCATCCAGATCCGCCACTGCATCCGGGTCATCGGCACGGTCGGCGTCGGCGTGCCGTCGGGCCATTGCGGGGTTTGGTCGATATACGCCTGTACGCTGGTCGGTTCGGTCATGCGCCGGCAGTCTAGCGGGATAGGATGACGTTGTCGGGCCAGTCGTCGCCGCAAAGGCGGCGGGCGTTTCTGCCGGATACCGGCGCGGCTGTTCGTTGCCGCCCTGGATTCGCGGAAATCCCTCGATAGCGGACGAGCGGCCTGCAGGACCGGGTGCCTGCCTGCGCGGCCCGCCACGACTCGTGATGGCCCGTGAGGCCGCCGCGCTTCGATGGTAGTGTCATGGCAACAAAGACAATCGAGGAAACGCCATGCTCCATCGTCGTTCGCTCCTGGCCGCGGCCGGCGGCGCTGCGTTCGCGCCGGCCGTCGCGAGGGCCCAGGCCGATTGGCCCAGCAAGACCGTGCGCTTCATCTGCCCCTTTGCACCAGGCGGCGGGACGGACACGGTCAGCCGACTGGTCTGCGAGCATCTCCAGCGCCTGCTGGGCCAGACCTTCGTCGTCGAGAACAAGGGCGGCGCGGGCGGCAATATCGGCACCGTCGAACTCGCGCGAGCGGCGCCCGACGGCTACACGCTGGGACTGATCTCGGTGGCGAGCCACACGCTCAACCCGATGCTCTACACCAGGCTGCCGTACAATCCGGACAAGGACATCGTCGGTGTGTCGCGCGTCGCGGTGCTGGCCAACCTGCTCGGCGTGACGCCGTCGCTGCCGGCCAGCAACGTCGCGGAGCTGATCGCGCTCTGCAAGGCCTCGCCCGGCAAGTATTCCTTCGCATCCTCGGGGCCCGGCACGTCGCTGCACCTGAGCGGCGAGCTGTTCAAGAAGATGGCAGGTGTCGACATCGTCCATGTCCCCTACAAGGGGGCGGGCCCCGTCTACAACGACCTGATGGCGGGCACGGTGAACATGATGTTCGCCAACATGCCCTCGATGCTGCCACAGGTACGCGCCGGCCGGCTCAAGGGACTGGGCGTCACCTCGGCGGAACGCTCCAAGGCCGCGCCGGACATTCCGGCCATCGCCGAGACGGTGCCCGGCTATGTCGCAACCTCCTGGTACGGTGTCGGGGCACCGGCCGGCACGCCCGAGCCGATCCTCGCGAAGCTGGAGGACGCGCTGGCGAAGGTGCTTGCCGCGCCCGACATCCAGAAGAGGTGGGCCGGCGATCTTGGCCTCGACCTGCCGCCACCCGGCCGCAAGGGTTTCGACGAATTCCTGGCGCAGGACCGCAAGCTCTGGGCGCCTGCGGTCGAGGCCTCCGGCGTCAGGCTCGATTGAGGGGCGCCTAGATGAACTGCCGGATGGCGGCGATGGCGGTCAGCGCACCGACCGCCATCACGACGCTGCCCAGGGAGACGATGTAGAGCGCGCGTCCCGGTGTCAGGCGCCCCATATGGGCGGCGATCCAGAAGAACGGATCGTTGACGTGGCAGATGGCCATCGAGCCGGCGCCGACGGCGGCCGCGGCCAGGGCGCGGCCGGACGGGCTGTCCAGTCCCAGGGCGGGCAGCATCGGCTCCACCATCCCGGCGGCCGTCAGGACCGCGGTGAGGGAATTTCCCTGCATGGTCTTCACGATGGCCGCGGCCAGGAACGGCGTCAGCACGCCATAGCGGGGATGCAGGGCGTACTCGGCCAACAACTCTGCCATCCCGGTCTCCTCGAAGACGCGGCCAAGGCCGGCCGAGGCGCCGACGGCGAGGAGCAACGGCGCCCACGACCGGCCGGCCAGCATCGAGGGTTCCCAGCGGCCGGTCAGCACGATCGCCAGGGTGATCGCGACGGCCATCAGCATCAGCGGCTTGGAAAGTCCGATATAGAGCTCGCGGCTGCCGCCCTTGCCGAGCGGCTCGCTTGGCATCTGTGCGATCGATTGCAGCACCAGCAACCCAAGCGGCACCAGGATGCACAGCCACGCCAGCGACAGCTTGCCCTCGACCGGCGAGGACGGCACCTGACGCGCGACATGCCACCAGCCGAGCGCCACCGCGACCGCGACGACCGGCAGGGCAACGAGCAGTTCGGTGCTGTAGCTCGCCTTGAGGACGGCGGTGGCGGCGACCGCGAGCGGCGACGGGGGCACCAGCGCCGCCGTGGCGAGCAGGGTCAACGCCAGGCCAAGCGCGCGCCGCGGAGCTTCCTGGCCGGCAGGTTGCAGCAGCGCGAGGCCGCCGGCCGGCGCGGCCCCCAGACCGGCCAGCACGCCTGCTGCGGCGGACGTGCCGGTCCCCAGCGGTTCGCGCAACGCAAGCGCCGATACCAGCGCGCCGGCCACGACCAGCAGCCCGGTCTGTTCCAGCCCTTGCGTGAACCCGATGCCGAACACCCGGCCGACCGACTGGAAGGTCATGTCGGCCGCGATGCCATAGACGACGACCGTCGCCATGATCGCGAGGAACGCGGGCAGGCGGACACGCTGCACGAGCACGACGATCAGGGCGACGGCGATCGGAAGCAGGAGCGAGGCGAGAAACATGACGGGACGGAACTTACTGGGCTGATAAACTGCCGTCATGCGCCTCCTCGTCGCTCTCGCGTTCTTGATGGCCGTCCTGTCGCCGCCGGCCGTGGCGCAGGGCGGTCTGGTGCGCGTGGAAGGCAGGAACTTCGTCGCGCCGTCGGGCGAGGTGCTGCGGCTCAAGGGGATCAGCCTCGGCAACTGGCTGATGCCCGAGGGCTACATGTTCAAGTTCGAGGTCGCGAAGTCGCCGCGGCTCATCTACGACGCCTTCGACAGATTGCTCGGCCCCGAACGCGCCGCCGATTTCTGGCGGCGCTATCGCGACGCGTATGTGACGCAGGACGACATCCGCTTCATCAAGTCGGTCGGCTTCAACATGGTGCGCGTACCGCTGCACTGGCGCCTGTTCATGGATGCCGACGGCGAGATGAGGGGAGAGGGCTGGGCGCTGCTCGACCGAGTCGTGGCATGGGCCGGCGAGGCCGGTCTCTACGTCGTTCCCGACCTGCACGCTGCGCCCGGTGGCCAGACCGGCATCAATCACGACGACGGGCCGGGCTATCCCCTGATGTTCTATGTGCCGCGCGACCGCGACCTGACGGTCCGGCTGTGGCGCGCCATCGCCGGTCGCTATCGCGGCAACCCGGCGATACTGGGCTACGACCTGCTCAACGAGCCGATCGCGCCCTACCACGATGTCGGGACGCTGAACCTCCGGCTGGAGCCATTCTACAAACGGCTGACCGCAGCGATCCGCGAGGTCGATCCCGGCCGCATCATTATCCTCGCCGGCGGGCAATGGAGCTCCAGTTTCGCGATGCTCGGGCCCCCCTTCGCGTCCAACCTCGCCTATACCTATCATTCGTTCTGGGCTTCGACGGAACGCGACTCCATCCAGCGCCACCTGAACTTCGCCAACCTCCACAACGTCCCGCTTTTCCTGGGTGAGACCGGCGAGCTCACCGACGAATGGAACGAGGACTTCCGGCGCCTGCACGAGGCGCACGGGATCGGCTGGTCGTTCTGGACCTACAAGAACCTGGATACGTCCTCGACGATCGTCTCGATCCCGCGACCCGCCGGCTGGGACGAGATCGTCGCCTTCGCCGACCGGCAGCGCTCCGAGAGGCCGTCGGGCGAAGTCGTCGACCGGGCGATCGCGCAGTATCTCGACGGCATCCGCCTGCGCAACGGCACCGTGCGCTGGAGCTATCTCGCCTCGCTCGGGCTCAAGGGCGCGCCGACGCCCTGACCGTCATTCAACGAACGCCCGGAGACATGCCTCGCCGCATCATTGCCGGTCCATGGCCATGGTTTGGACGCGGTCCGTAGGCATTGAGGCGATACATGTTGGACAATGTGCTGGCGTGGCTTGCGGACTGGAGGCATCCCGCGCTCCTGGTCGCCGCGGTGCTTCTCCTCTACGTGGCGCGCGACGCCGCCCATCGCCTGCTGCGGGCGACGATCCTGCTCGCCGCCAGCGCCCTGCGTCATCTGGAAGGCTGGATGCGGATCGGGGCGGCGAATGCGGTGGACCGGCATCGGCGGCTGGCCGCCGCGATGAAGGAAGAGGAGCTGCAGCCGCGCATCCCGGACGATGCCGCCCATGCCGGCAAGCTGCTGGGCAAGCTCGACCGGGCGCTGCCGCTGGTGCGCGACGAGGCGGGACTTGCCCGCGCCGAAAAGCTCGAGCTGCAGGCGCGCACTTCCGTCGACCGCCTCGCGACGCATGTCGGCGAGCATCGGCAGGTCATGGCGGACTATGGCGTTCATCTGCGCGACATGCAGGCGGGCGTGACGCCTGCCACGGGCATCGGCCATTCGAGCGGGACGCGCCTGATCTTCGCCCTCTTGCTGGTCCTCGCGATGGGCGTTGCCGGTTGGCTCAACTTCGCCCTCCTGGAACGGCCCCTGCAGGAAGTCGTGGGCGATTCGCATCGCGTCGCCGGCATCCCGATCTATCGCCTGGCCGCGCTGGCCATCATCGTGCTGGAGGCCGCCGTCGGCATGGTGCTGCTGGAGGCGCTGGGCGGCACCACCATGTTCCCGCCCTTCGAGCGGCTGGAGCAGAAGCCGGCGCTGCGCATCACCATCGTGGTCACGCTGGCCACGGCGCTGGTCGTGCTGGCGTTGATCGAGGTCGCGCTGGCGCTGGCGCGCGACGACATCACCCAGCTCGAGCGCGAGCTGATGGGCACGCTCGCCGGGACTGCGCCGGCCGAGCCGGGGCGGGATGTCGGGCGGCTTGCGCGCTGGGCCCAGGCGGCATTCGGCTTCGTGATCCCGTTCGCGCTCGCCTTCCTGGGATTCGCCATCGAAATGCTGGTGCGCCATGCGCGTGTCGTGCTGCAGCTTGCCGTCGCGGCGCTGCTGCAGGTCGCGGCCTTCCTGGTGCGGCTGCTCCACCGCCTGTCGATCGCGCTGCTCGCCGTCCTGCTCGCCCTTTACGATTTCCTGATCTTCCTGCCGCTCTTCGTCGAGCGAAAGTGGCGCGGGGTCCGCTCGTGAGGCGGCGCGCGTTCGCTTTCGGCCTCGCGGCTTCCGGCCTGTCGCTCGCGGCCTGCGACGACGAGTCGAGCCGGGGCGTTTCGGTCTATTGCCTGCTCGACGTCTCGGCGAGCTACTTCCGCGAACTCGACAAGGCCTTGCGGGCACTGAGGGTGATGATGGGGTTCGTCCGTGCCCATGACAGCTTCGCCGTGGCCGAGATCGGCGGCTGCAGCTTCACCGACGACGCGGTCCTGCTGCGCTTCACCGCGCCGGACCGGCCGAGCGAGCGGCAACGGCTCGTGGCGTCCTCCGCGCAGCGCCTCGCCGAGTACGCGGCCCGGGCCAAGCCGACCAACTTCACCGACGTCAGGGGCGCGCTGATCCAGGCCGTTCAGGTGCTCGACGCCCGCCCCGCGGCCCAGCGCACCATCGTCGTCTTCTCCGATATGGAGGAGGAGCTGCCGCCCAATTGCCGCCGGGACGCGGCCCTGCCGGCAGGGCTGCGCGGGATGAAGGTCGTGGCCGCGAACGTCACCCGCCTGCCGGAGGACAATCGCGATCCGGCGCGCTACGCGCGGCGGCTCGACGGGTGGCGCCGTGCGGTCGAGGGCGCGGGGGCGGCATGGCAGGTGGTGGCGGATCCGGCGGATCTGGTGTCGATTCTGAAGGATCGGCCGTAAATTCCTGAGCGTGAGGCATTTTTCCCGGTGGTGGAAAAACCCCGTCCATGAGAAATGTCACACCATGATCTCACGCAGGACTATCTTGGGCGGCGCGGCCGCCGCCGCCTCGGTGACCGCCCTGTCGGGCTGCGTCGGCAATCCCCCCAAGGGGTCCGCCCCCGTCTATCCCGAGCCGGGCGATTCCTGGCGCCCCTCCGTCCCGGGCCTGGATGCCGTGATCGACATCAGCCACGGCGTGTCGGTCGCGGATTTCCGAGAAGTGCGCCGTGCCGGAATCCTGGCGATCATCCACAAGGCGACCGAAGGCGGCGATTTCGTCGACGCCTCCTACACCAACCGCCGCGGCCAGGCCGAATCGGCCGGGCTGCTGTGGGGCGCCTATCATTTCGGCACCCGCCAGTATTCGGGCGCCCGCCAGGCCGAGAATTTCCTCAACGTCGCCCGTCCCGGACCGTCGACGCTGCTCGCGCTGGATGTCGAGGCCAACGACCGCAACCCCGCCAATTCGATGCGCCTCTCGCAGGCAGAGGAGTTCGTCCTCACCGTGCAGCGCGCGACCGGCCGCCTGCCAATGGTGTACATCCATCCCGAGTACGCCAACGGCCAGAAATTCGGCCGCCGAAAGGTCAGCCTCGAACGGCCGGTGACGCCCGATTCGATCCTGGCCCGCTGCGACCTCTGGCTGGCCGACTATCGGGAGCAGCCGGACGTGCCCTATGCCTGGGCAAACAAGGGCTGGAAGATCTGGCAGTATCTCGCGGACGAGAAGGCGAGCGATGCCGCCCACGGCAGCACGCCGCGCGCGGTCCCCGGCGTCAGCCATGCCGACCGCAACCTGTTCAATGGCGACGAAGCCGCCCTCTATCGCTATTGGCGCCGCGGCCGCGGGGCGGCCTGACCTTCATTCCGCCAGGCTGATGTCGGCAATGACCGGCAGATGGTCGGACAGGGCCCTTGCGGTCGCATCCGTGCGGCTGCCGGCGAGCGCCGTCCGCGGGAAGACATAGACCCGGTCGAGCTGGAACAGCGGCATCGAGGCCGGGAAGGTGCGGTGCCGGGTGACGCCCGGCAGCGCGCGGGCCAGCGTCCGCTGCACGGAGCCGGTCCACAGCCAGTCGTTGAAATCCCCAAGGGCGACGGTTGGACCGCGCATCTTGCCCAGCATGCCGAGGAGGGTCGACGCCTGATGGCGGCGCTCCTTGAGGCTGAGCCCGAGATGGGTGGCCAGCACCCGCAGCGGCCCGAATGGCGTCGCCACGTCGCAGGCGATGGCGCGCCGGGGTTCGCGCTTCTGCCATGACAGGTCGCGCACGTCGGCGCCGAGCAGCGGCCAGCGGCTGATCAGGGCCTGGCCATAGTCGCCGTCCGCCGTGGTGATCGCACGGGCGCCGATGCCGTGCTTGCCGAGCTTGTCCTGCAGCAGCTCGAACGGATCCCCGACGCCATCCGACCTGACCCGCCGCGAATCGATTTCCTGAAGCGCGACGATGTCGGGCTGATGCTTGCGCACGAACTCGACGACGCGGGCGACGTCGAAACGCGGATTGCGGCCCAGCGCGCCGTGGATGTTCCAGGTCATCACCCGGACAAGGGTCACGCCGGGCGCTCCCCGAGACGCGAGACGACCGCCTGTGCGCCGAAGGAAAGAGCGATCCAGCCGAGCACGCACAGCACCAGCCAACCGATTTGCTCGATGGTCGGATTGGCGATCAGGCTGCGCACCCTGTCGCCCAGCAGGGAGATTGCAACAAGGCCAGGGCCCATGCCGATCAGCGTGCCGAGCAGGTAGTCGAGCAGCCGGATCGAGGCGGCGCCCGCGGCGAGGTTGACGACGCTGAATGGCGCCAGGGGCACCACGCGCAACGTCACCACCGCCAGCAGCCCCCGTGCGCGCAGACGGTCGAGCAGCTCGTTCCATCGCTTGCCGAGCAGGTGATCGAGGGCGCCGCGTCCGAACCGGCGGCCGACGCCGTACAGGGCCAGCGCACTCGCGGCGACGCCCAGGGTGGAATAGAGCATGCCGAGCCACGGGCCGAACACCGCGGCCGTCGCCAGGATCAGGACCGTCACCGGGAAGGCCACGGCCCCTGCGACGACGAAGGCGAGGACCACCGGCAGCACGGCCCACGGCGCCCCCGGGCCGACCGCCAGGACCTGCCTGATCTGCTCCGGATCGAAGAGATCGTTCAGGCCGATGCTCTGCCAGCCGAAGGTCAGGACGATCAGCAGGACTGCCGCCACGCCGATCGCGATGGGCGCCGAGGAGCGCGACGGGGCGCTGGGCGGGGCCGGCCGCTGGTGCGGCGACACGAAACCGAACAGCGTGCTGCCGAGCAGGCGACCGATCTTCAGCGGGCGGCCGGGGTCGGCGATGCGCTCGGCCAGCCGGGAAAGCATGTCGCGGTCGGGCTTGCCGTCTTCGATCGGCTTCAGACTGTGGCCGTTCGCGCCCAGGCGATCGACTGTCTTCACCAGCGAGCCCGTCTCGCGCAGCGTCTCCGCGACGCGCTCGGCGGAGACGCCGCAATGCTCGCCGATCAGCCGGTCGCGCAGCCCGACGATGCGGGCCCGTGTCGCCCGATCCGCCTCGCTGCGCACCTCCGGCACATCGATGGCCAGGTCGCACTCGGTGTCGGCGCCCATCGACCGGTTGTTGAGGTTGGCCGACCCGACGCGGAGGAAATGGTCGTCGACCACCATGATTTTGGAATGGACCATGGTGTCGGTCTTGCCCTCCGGCTGGTCGACCGCCGGATAGACCATGCGCACACGGTCCCGACCGGCCCGCTCGACGGCGCGGTGGAATCGAATTCGGCCATTGCGCATGGTGCGGCGCTCCAGCGCCGAATCGTGGCTGCGCGGGACGACGATCACGACTTCCAGATGCGGGTTGCGCCGCAGCCGGCGCGCGAGATGGCGGGCGACCGACATCGAGGTCGCAAACTGGTTCTCGATGTAGATGAAGCGCTCGGCCCGGTCGACGGAGGCGAGGAACAGGCGCTCCACTTCCTGCACGGCCGGCATCCTGGGCGTGCGCGGCTGCGTGCGGGCGATGCCGATGCCGACATCCCGGAAATCGGGCTCGATGCCTTCAGGCCATGGATCGCCCTCGGCATGGATTTCCGGCTTGCCACCCTGGGCACGGCACCATCGTTCGCGCGCCAGTTCGGCCAGCGCGCGGGCGGCGGCGCCGTCGACCATCATCTGCACGTCGTGGAACGGCCTGTAGGGTTCGCCGGCCGGATCGACGCGGCGGTCGTTGCGGGCGCGATGGTCGGACGTGTCCCAGCGCCGGATCGTGATGTCGAGGCCGCCGGAAAAGGCCAGCGCGTCGTCGACCACCACCAGTTTCTGGTGCTGCGAGCTTCCGAACGGGACGGTCCCGTCGAGGCAGAGCGTGATGCGATCCGGGGTCTTCCACTGCAGCGACAGGCGCGGCATCAGCTCGCGCTCGCCGGCATAGACCAGCGAGTAGTCCCAGAGCAGGAGATGGACCTCGAGCTCGGGATTCCTTTCCACGATGGCCGTCAGGAAATCGGCGAAGCAGGTGGGCAGGCCGTCGGTCGGCGGCTCCGCCCCGACCAGCTCCGTCCGGCTGTCGATGTCCCACCCGACCACGATGATCCGCCGCCGCGCATTGATGCAGGCCGCCCGGACGGCGGCGTAGAACGCCGCGCCGTCGACCAGCACGGCGGCGCGATCGGCTTTCTCGACGCGCCACACCGTGTCGCCGGGGCGAAGGATCGGAATCATGGCGGGGGCGGCCTGCGCGCGCGACGCGTGATCGCGGGGAGATCCGTCGAGCCCATCTGGCCGCGTCGAGGCTTCCCGTGGCGCTTGTGCGGAGCTTGTCGAAACAGCGGGCCGGGCGAGCATGTGCGACGCAACGAGCGGCGGCGGGTCGGGTTCCGCTGGCCCGCAAGCCTGCAAACGCCGACGGTCTAGTGCGGTTTCCCCTTCGCCGCCGGCGCGGAGTCCTTCACGCGGTCAAGCCCGAGCGCGGTGGGGACGATCCGGTTGCCCTCCGCCATCACGAGGCGCAGGGCGCTCAGGCGGACGATGTCGGTGGAATTCAGCTCGGCGGGGGCCGTCTGGCCCGCTACGACACGGCGAAGGGTCGCTTCCTCGCTCTCGCTTAGGGTCACCATACGGCGACGAGCCATGCCTTGGTTGCCGTGGCCTCACCCTCCAGGCACGGACTGCAATACGTGTCGCTTGGCCCCACGGCTCCCCTCCTGAACTGTCCAAGGCGCATAACGCGTCGGGACAATTGCCGTTGCGCGAGGATTTGCGGTCGTTCCCGTGCCTTGCGGTGGATCAAGGGAGAAGGGCCATGCCGCCTCTAGCTTCCCCCGAGGAATACAGGGGAGACGAAAATGCGGGCAGGCGACGTCATGGCGACCGACATTGCGGTCATCCGGGCAGATGCGAGCCTGGCGGATGCAACGCGGCTCCTCGTCAATACGCGCGCCAGCGCCCTGCCGGTGGTCGATTCGGCAGGGCGACTTGTCGGCATCCTGAGCGAAGCCGACCTGCTCCGGATCGCCGCCGCACCCGAAAGTGGCGGGGGCGCTCCCGCCGCGGGCCGTCTGCTGATGGGGCCGGTCTCGTCGGCCATGACGCGCGAGGTCGTCGCGGTGGAGGAAGAGGCGGGCGTCGACGCAGTGGCCGCGCTGATGCTGGCGCGCCGCGTGAAGCGCGTTCCGGTCGTGCGTTCCGGCATGCTGGCCGGCATGGTGACCCGGCTCGACCTCATGAAGGTCCTGGTCGCGCGGGCAGGACCCGCGCCGGTGTCGATGGTCGGCAGCGTCAGCGACGACCAGCTTCGTCGGGATGCGCTGGCAGCCCTGCACCGGCTGGGCGTGCCGCTCGGCAGCGGGTTCGACGTGGTCGCGCGCAACGGTGTCCTGCATCTGTGGGGCGAAGTCCCCGACGAAGACGCCTTCGCTGCCTGCCGCCGTGTCGCCGGCCAGCTCGCCGGCGTGCGCGACGTCTTCAACCACATGCACGTGCGCCACCTGACGCGCCGACGCCTGGCCTGACCGCAGCCCGGCCGGGCGCCGCGGTCCGCGAGCGTCCGGGCCGGCTAACCGGCCTGCACGCCTTTCAGCACCAGCAGGTTGAGCCGACGGGCAAAGGCGGCGGGATCGGGCGGCAGCTCGCCGTCGAGGATGTGGGCCTCGTCGAGCAGCAGGTGGGCGATGTCGCCGACCTCGCCGGAGCGTCCGTTCTTCTGCGCCTCGCCGACCAGCCGGACGAGCGCATGCTTCATGTTGAGCTCGAGGATCGGCCGGGCACCGCTGCCGCGGTTCTGGCGCGCCAGCAGGCGCTCCAGCTCGCGGTCGCGGCCCTGGGCGCTGGCGACGAGGCAGGAGGCGCTCTCGGTCAGGCGCGAGGAAGCGCGCACCTCGGCGACCGCCTCGCCGAGCGTGTCCTTCACCGCCGTCAGGATCGCCTCGTCGTCCGCCGTCTTGTCGTCGGCGGCGGCTTCCTCGGCCTTCTCAAGCGGGGGTACGAGGCTGAAATCGACGTCGCCCTGGCTCAGCGACTTGAGGGGCTTGCCCTCGAACTCCTGCGGCAGCGTCGTCCAGAAGGCGTCGATGGGGTCGGTGAGCAGCAGCACTTCGAGGCCGCGCGCGCGGGCGGCCTCCAGCTTCGGGTTGCCGCGCAGCCGCTCAAGGCTGTCGCCCACCAGATAATAGATTTCGGTCTGGTTGGGCTTCAGGTCGGCCACGTAATCCTTGAGCGACCGCGGCGTGTCGCCCGCTGTCGAGGCGAAGCGCGCGAGGCCGAGCAGCTGGGCGCGCCGCTCGTGGTCCTCGTAGAGCCCTTCCTTGACGACCGGGCCGAAAGCCGACCAGATTTTGGCGTAGGTCTCCGCGTCCTTTGCGGCCGTGCTCTCGAGTTCCGACAGGACCTTACCGACGAGACCGTTGCGGATCTGGCGGACCTGCGGATTGTTCTGCAGCATCTCGCGCGACAGGTTGAGCGGCAGGTCCTCGCTGTCGACGACGCCGCGCACGAAACGCAGGTAGGACGGCAGCAACTCGGCGTCGTCGGTGATGAAAACGCGCCGCACATAGAGCTTGATGCGCCCCTTGCGCGCCGGGTCGGCCAGATCGAACGGCGGCGTCGACGGCACGAACAGCAGCACGGCATAGGATTGCCGTCCTTCGACCTTGTAGTGCAAGGTCAGCGCCGGCTCGTCGAACGCCATCGCGATCGAGCGGTAGGCCTGCGTGTAATCCTCTGCCGTGACATCCGATTTCGAGCGCTGCCACAGGGCGCTGGCGGCGTTGACCTGTCGCGCCTCGCCCTTGTCGTCGATCAGCTCGATCGGGAAGAGGATATGGTCGGAGTAGGTGCGGACGATGCGCTCCAGCTCGTAGGGCTGCAGGTAGCGGCTGGCATCTTCCTTGAGATGCAGCACGATCTCCGTGCCACGCGCCACGCGGCGTGCCTGTTCGGGACTGGCCGGTGCGACCTCGAAGCCGGCGCCGCCCGTGGAGGTCCAGGTCCAGGCCTCCTCGCTGCCGGCGCGGCGGCTGGTCACCTCGATCCGGTCCGCCACCATAAAGGCGGCATAGAAGCCGACGCCGAACTGGCCGATCAGGCCGAGCCCGTCGCGCGCCTCCTTCAGGCCGTTCAGGAACGCCTTGGTGCCGGAGCGGGCGAGGGTGCCGAGATTGTCGATCAGCTCCTGGCGTTCCATGCCGATCCCGTTGTCGGCGATGGTCAGGGTCTTCGCGCTGCTGTCCGGCTTCAGCCGGATCGCAAGCCTCTCGTCGCCGGCCAGCAGCTCGGGGCGCGCGATCGCCTCGTAGCGGACCTTGTCGCAGGCATCCGAGGCGTTCGAGATCAACTCGCGCAGGAAGACGTCGGTCTCCGAATAGACCGAGTGGACCATCAGGTTGAGCAGTTCGGCCACTTCCGCCTGGAACTGGTGCGTCTGGGCCGATCCAGTGTCTCCGGTCATCGCAAACATCCCGTGATCGAAAATTTGGAGACCGGCTCCCTACAGGACGGACCTTGCCTTGGGCAAGGGGGTGCCGGGGCTTGACCGCCGCCGGCCGCTCCCTAGATCGACGGGACCAGATCCATGCCGCCCGGGGCAGGCCCGGACGGCCTTTCCTGAGAGGAGGTTAGGATGACATCGGGGTCAACCGCTTCCACCTGGAAGCCGGAGTACGGCGACGCCCGCGCCGGCAGGACAGGCCCGTCGGCAGCGCCGGCATGGCCGCCGCGCGGGCGGGACAGCGAATCCGGCGGCGCGTGCGCGGGGCGCGGCAGGCAGCCGGGAAGCAGCGCGGAGGGAGAGGCCATTGGCTGGTCGATCCCCACGCCGCAGCCGGCTTGGCCGAGGGTGTTTCCCTCGCTTTAGGTCCTGCGGCGCGTCGCTCGCGCTCGGCGCTTGCGCCTCTTCGGCATGCTCCCGGGCGGGGCCGGCTAGATGAACATGTCGCGCTGGTTGTAGTTGCGCAGGACGGAGGCGCGCGTCTCGTCGTTCCAGCGATTCATCTCTTCCTGCCCGGCGAGCGGCCGATAGACGAACGGCTGCTCGTCGGGGAAGCGCTGGCGGCGAGCGTCGATCGCGATCTGGAGGATGCGCGAGCGCTCGGCGATGCGCTGCTCGTCGTACGTCTCGACCACGCCGTTGAGCCGGCGCGCGGTCACGTTCAGCACGCGACGGCGCGGGAAGAATCCCTCGTTCAGCGTGATGCGACGGTCGGGCGAGCTGTTGGCGAACGACCCGTGCACGATCTGCCGGTTCATCACGATGGTATCGCCGGGCTCGCAAAGCAGCGGCACGGCGCCCTCGATGCGGTCGGACCCGGCCTCGGCCACCAGCTTGCGGATGTCGACCTTGCCGAGCTTGTGGCTGCCGGGCAGCACCCAGACGCTGTTGGACGCGGTGCTGGGGTAGAGCTGCGTCATGAAGTTGAAGCCATGCGCGCCCTGGTCCCAGTCGGGCGAGGTCCAGTGCGTCGTCCCGTCCTGATGCCACGCGACCGACGGACCGAGACCGGCTTCCTTGACGAACGTCACCTCGTTGTAGGGGACGAAATCCTCGCCGTTGATCGCGGCCGCCACGGCGAGCAGGCCGGGATGGCCATAGAGCCGCAGGCATGAATCCATCAGGTGCAGATTGCCGTCGAGCAGTTCGACGGTCCATTCAGGTGCATCCTCCGCCACGGTGGGCGCCAGCATGCCGACCGGGTGGCGGCCATTGTTCTTGGCCGTACCGCCGAGCGGGTCGCTGAGCGGCTTGGCCAGCCGGTAGGGCGCCTTGAGGATGCCGTCGCCGAAAGCCGGCCTGCCCTGCCTGTCCAGAGTCGCGCCGGGGGAGGCCGGCGCGCGGGCCAGGAACTCGTCCATCTCGGCCCGCAACTCGGCGAGTTCCTCAGGCCCCACGACGCCCTGCAGCACGTAGAAGCCGTTCTTCCAGTAGGCATCGAGGATGCCGGGATCGAGTTTGCCGTCCGGGCCCAGCTTGATCGGTCCACGGTTGCCCAGCGCCATGGCAAGGTCGGTGCCCTGCCGGCCATACTCGGCCATCAGGCGTGCGTGATCGGCAGCGGTGGGCGCGTTCGCCTCTGTCATGTCGTTTCTCCCGTCTTGCGCGGAGCCTAGCCCAGCGTTCGCGGCGGGACCAAGCCGGCGCGTCGAAAGCCCTCGCCGTGCGATACGCTTGCGTTGGGGAGGATGTTTGCGCCGGAGCGGTCAGGTCGGAGGGGAAGCGAGCGCGGCGTCGATGGCGCGTTCCAGCTTCGCGCCCGTCCCGCTTATCGCGCTGAACCAGTCGATCACCCTGCCGTCGCGGCCGATCAGGATCTTGTGGAAGTTCCATGCCGGCCTGCCGAGCTTGCCGGTCTGCCCGGCGGCCCATCGATAAAGCGGATGGGCATGATCGCCCGCTACGACCTGCTTGTCTGCGAGCGGGAAGGTGACGGCGAAGCGCGACGCGCAGAAATGCTCGATCTCCTCGCGGCTGCCCGGCTCCTGCGCGCCGAAATCGTTCGATGGCACGCCCAGGACGACGAGACCGCGACCCCTGTAGCGCTGCCACAGTTCTTCCAGGCCTTTGTACTGGCGGGTGAAGCCGCAGCGGGAGGCGGTGTTCACCAGCAGCACGACCTTGCCGCGATAATCGCCCGTGGGCAGCCTGCCACCGCCGATCCCCTCCAGGGGCACATCCCTCCAGTCAAAGGCCTGGCGGTCGCGCCGGGCCGGTGCGCCGGCGGTGGGCAGAACGGCGCCGGCCAAAGCGTAAGCCACCATGCGAATAACCTGCATTTTGCTCCAGTCTGCCTTTTTGCTGTGCATTTCGGAGCCGATGGTGACACCTCGACGCAGAAATTCGCTTCACAGGAAACCTCGGGGCTTGATCGGCGTCAATTCAGGGAGACGCGGACGGATCCACGCTCGCAGCAACGTGGGAGAAGGCCATGAGCGACTTCAAGGGTTTCAATCGGATGGCGACGGCAACCTGCCTGGCGGCGCTCCTGTTCGCCTCGGGCGTGGCGGCGGCGGCCGAGAAAGGCTGGAGCCTGGAAGCCGGCGTGGAAGAGCCGAGCTACGCCGTCGCCGATGCCTACTCCGATACGCTGAACGTCGATGCGGTCGCGCTGGTCTGCGAGGAAGCGGGATCGCAGCGCGGGCTCCAGTTGCAACTCTACCCGACCGTCGAAGGCATGTTCCTCCCGCGCGGGGCTTCCGAGGAATCGGCCAAGCCCGAAGCGCGGGCCGAAATGGAGATCGACGGAAAGGTGTTTCCGATGTCGATCGCCTTCTCCGAACAGTATCTCGTCGTCGCCGATGCGGAACACGAACGTCATCCCGTCCTGTCCGAAGCGGCGACGTCTGCGCTGGCCTCGGGCAGTAAGCTGACGCTGCGCTTCGACCTCCTGGCAGAGAAGCCGGGGCAGGTGCCCGCGTTCGACGGCGAGGCGACGGTCGACCTGAAAGGCAAGGCAACGGGTGTGGTGGCGCAGCTGCGTCGCTGCGTCGATGGTGGCAACCCATTGCAGGTCAGCAGCCTGCCGTCGCGTTGAGCAAGCATCGTGCGAAGCGATAGGGCGCGCTGCATGACCTATTGATCCGCCTCAAGGCGGGCTCCCTTTCTCCCGTGCAAACCTGTTCACGTCCCAGGATCGTGGAGGAGGGGAAGATGACCGATGCAAAAGCCCTGACGACGAACCGGCCCGCCGCGCCTTTTGGCGGAGACTTCGAAAACCTGATGAGCCGCATGATGCGCGGCTGGCCGTTTGGATGGCAGGAATTCGCCTCCAGCGAGCCTCGGTCTTTGCGTGCGTTCGAGCACACGCCAAAGGTCGAGGTGAAAGAGAACGGCAAGGCCTACACCGTCACCGTCGAGCTCCCGGGCATCGACCAGAACGACGTGAAGGTGCAGGTCGAGGACGACATCCTCACCATCTCCGGCGAAAAGAAGGTCGAGCGCGTCGACGAGAAGACGCATTACTCGGAACGAAGCTATGGAAGCTTCACGCGCGCTTTCACGTTGCCCGCGGATGCCGACCGCAATGCCGTCGGCGCGACGTTCTCGAAAGGCATCCTGACGCTCGAGATCCCGAAGGCCGCGACCCCGCCCGCTGCCGTGAAGCAGGTCGAGATCAAGTCTTCCTGACTCGCCGGACCAGGCGCGGCGGCCGTTACGGGGACCGTCGCGCCCGAGATGACAGTTCCAACGTGGATCGTCGTGGCGGAGACCGGACAGGCCCGGCCGTCCGCGTCGTCCGCTTCGACGACCTTCGTGGCGCGGGATGTGGCGCCGCCCAACAGCTTGCGCAGGGGATGACGATGGCGAGCAGAACGATCGCAAGAAGAACGGGTTCGAGGATGATGAAGGCGGCTGTCTTCGTCGAGCCGGGCCGTATCGTACTGGACGATCACCCCGTTCCCGAAATCGGCCCGGGAGACGCCTTGATGCGCGTGACCACCACGACGATCTGCGGCACCGACATCCATATCCTCAAGGGAGAATATCCGGTCCGGAAAGGGCTGGTGGTGGGCCACGAGCCGGTCGGCGTGATCGAGAAGCTGGGCTCGGAAGTGAAAGGCTATCGGGAGGGGCAGCGCGTCGTTGCCGGTGCCATCACCCCCAGCGGCCACAGCTATGCCTGCCTGTGCGGGTGCGCCTCCCAGGACGGACCGGACACGCCGAACGGTTTCCGGCCGGCCGGCGGCTGGCGGTTCGGCAACACGATCGATGGCTGCCAGGCCGAATACGTGCTGGTGCCCGACGCCATGACCAATCTCGCGCCGGTGCCGGACGGTTTGACCGACGAGCAGGTGCTGATGTGCCCGGACATCATGTCGACCGGGTTCTCCGGGGCGGAGAGCGGCCGGGTGCGGATCGGCGACACGGTCGTTGTGTTCGCGCTGGGGCCGATCGGCCTCTGTGCGGTGGCGGGCGCGCGGCTGATGGGCGCCACGCGCATCATCGGCGTCGACACGGTGCCCGCGCGCCTTGCCGCAGCACGACGCCTGGGCGTCGACGAAACGGTCGACTTCAAGGCCGGCGATCCCGTCGCGGCGATCCGCGAGCTGACGGGCGGGCGCGGCGTCGATGTGGCGATCGAGGCGCTCGGCACGCAGCAGACGTTCGAATCGGCGCTGCGCGTGCTGCGGCCGGGCGGCACCTTGTCCAGCCTCGGCGTCTATTCGACGGACCTTCGCATCCCGCTGGATGCCTTCGCCGCCGGGCTGGGCGACAACAGAATCGTCACGACCCTGTGCCCCGGCGGCAAGGAACGCATGCGCCGGCTGATGTCGGTGGTCGCGTTCGGCCGCGTCGACCTGCGCCCGCTCGTGACGCACCGCTTCGGGCTCGACGACATAGAGAAGGCCTACGATCTCTTCTCGCACCAGCGGGACGGCGTGCTCAAGGTGGCGGTGACGCCGTGACGGTGACGCCGTGAGGGTGGCCCGGGCGGCGTCGCGCCTCTCCTGATGGATTCGGGCGACCACCTCTCGCTCCGGCGCGCCGGGGCGGAAACGAAATGACTGCGGGCCTTCGCCTCCGCCGTCTCGGCATCGACACCTGCCAGGAGACGGTTGCGTTCCTGGCGCGCCGCTGCCCTCACTATCGGGCCCAGGAGTTCGTCGCTCTGGCGAGGATCGAGGTGACGGGCGGCGGGCGCCGGATCATTGCAACGCTGAACATCGTGGACGACGAGGCGATGATGGCTCCCGACGAGCTTGGCCTGTCGACCATCGCCTTCCGCCAACTGGGCATCCCGGAGGGCACGCCGGTCGAGATCGCTCAGGCGGTTCCACCGGCGAGTCTGGAGCATGTCCGCGGCAAGATCGACGGCGCGGAACTCGGGTCCGATGCCTACCACGCCATCGCGCGCGATCTCGCCGCGCATCGCTACTCCAAGATCGAGATCGCGGGGTTCCTGATCGCCTGCGCCCGGTTCATGACGGCGCCCGAAGTCCTGTCGATGACGCGCGCGATGGCCGCTGTCGGCGGGCGGCTGGCCTGGAACGGCGACAGGGTGGTCGACAAGCACTGTATCGGCGGCATCCCCGGAAACCGGACGTCGATGATCGTCGTGCCGATCGTGGCGGCGCACGGGCTGAAGATCCCCAAGACATCGTCGCGTGCGATCACCTCGCCCGCCGGGACGGCGGACACGATGGAGGTGTTGGCGCGCGTCGATGTCGGGCCCGACGAGATGCGCCAGATCGTGGCGGCGGAGAGCGGTTGCCTGATCTGGGGCGGCCACGCCAACCTGTCGCCGGCCGACGACGTGCTGATCGCCGTGGAGCGGCCATTGTCGATCGACACGCCGGAACAGATGGTGGCGTCCATCCTGTCGAAGAAGATGGCGGCGGGATCGACCCATCTCGTGCTCGACCTGCCGGTCGGTCCCACGGCCAAGCTGCGCGACCGGGAGCGCTTCGTGCGCCTGCGAAAACTGTTCGAGTATGTGTCCGACCAGGTCGGCATCGAGACGACGGTGGTGGCCACCGATGGCAGCCAGCCGGTCGGCCGCGGCATCGGACCATGGCTCGAGGCGCGCGACGTCATGCGTGTGCTGGAGCGCCACCCGGAGGCGCCGCGCGACCTCGAGGAGCGCGCCCTGCTGCTGGCAGGACAGGTGCTCGAGTTCGATCCGGCGTTGCGCGGCGGTCGTGGCATCGGCCGGGCGCGCGAGCTTCTGGAGACCGGCGCGGCCCTCGCGAAGATGCGACGCCTCATGGCCGCGCAGGGACCGCCTCCCGCGACGGCCACGCTCGGCCCCCTGGCATGGGACGTCCAGGCCGCACGGGACGGCATCGTGACGGGTATCGATTGCCTGCGCCTCGCGAGGTTGGCGCGGCTGGCCGGCGCCCCCATCGACAAGGGGGCCGGCGTCGATCTCTTCAAGCGCATCGGCGATCCGGTCGAGGCCGGCGAACCCCTGTATCGCATCCACGCGGCGTTCGAAGCCGATTTCCGCTTCGCCCGCCGCTTCGCCGCGGAAGGCGACGGCTTTGCCATCGGGCGCGCCGCATGAGGCGGGCCGCCCTCGCGCCGACGGGAATCGTGCCATGACGGTGTCGCTCCATGTCCACGGCGCCGCCGGCACCGTCACCGGCTCCTGCCATCGTCTCGTGACGCCGCAGGGCACGCTTGTCGTCGATTGCGGCATGTTCCAGGGGCCGAAATCGCTGCGGGCGCTGAATTACCGGCCCTTTCCCTTCGAGGCCGGCGCGGTCGATGCCGTGCTGCTGACCCACGCCCATATCGACCATACGGGGCTGTTCCCGAAGCTGGCGCTGGCGGGCTTCCGGGGCCAGGCGATCGCGACGGAGGCGACGCGCGATCTCCTGCGCTGGTTGCTGCCGGATGCCGGCGCCATCCAGGAGAACGACGTCGAGCGCCTCAACCGGCGCAACGCGCGCCGCGCCGAGTCGCACGTTGCCGCGATCTATACGAGAGTCGATGCGGAAGCGTCGCTGGAGCTGATCCGGCCGCGTCCCTACGACCGCTGGTTCGACGTGCTGCCGGGGGTGAAGGCCCGTCTGCGCAACGCCGGCCATATTCTCGGCAGCGCCTTCGTCGAGATCGAGATCGATGCGCGGCCGCGGCCCGTCCGGCTGATCTTCTCGGGCGACATCGGCCCGCAGGACAAGGCCCTGCAGCCGGACCCCGTGCTGCCGGAGCGTGCCGACATCGCGCTCGTCGAGTCGACCTACGGCAACCGCGTCCGGGAGCGGCTCGACGCGAGCGCCCGCAGGGCCTTGCTGGGACGGGAACTCGAGGCGGCACTGAAAGCGGGCGGCAATGTCGTCGTGCCGGTCTTCGCCGTCGAGCGTACGCAGGAGATCCTGGAAGACATCGCCTCGCTGAAGCGCACGGGGGCCCTGCGGGACGCCCCCGTCTTCCTCGACTCGCCACTGGCCGGCCGGACGACGGAGGTGTTCCGGCGACATCGCGGCGCGCTGGATCGGGCCGACGATGGCCGGGCCTTCAGCGGCGGCGACTTCCGCTTCACGGAGACGGTCGAGCAGAGCAAGGCGATCGGACGCCTCCACGGCGGCGCGATCGTCCTGGCCGGATCGGGGATGTGCGAGGCCGGTCGCGTGAAGCACCACCTCAAGGACAATCTGTGGCGCTCCGACGCGACGGTCCTGTTCGTGGGCTACCAGGCGCCCGGCACGCTTGGCGCCCTGATCCGAGACGGCGTGCCCCAGGTGCGCATCCACGGCGAGGAAGTCCGCGTGAAGGCGCGCATCCGCGCCATCGACGCCTATTCGGGTCATGCCGACCGCGACGAGCTCGTCGATTGGTGCCGCCCGCTCCTCGACGGTCTCGGGACAGCGCTTCTGGTTCACGGCGAGCCCGCCCAGACCGACGGGCTGGGGCGCGCGCTTGTCCAGGCAGGCCTGTCGGCCGGGCGCATCGTGCGCCCCGTCCTCGACCAGCGTTTCACGCTCGAACATCTCGACGGGCGCTGGTGCGCGATACCGGCCGGGGATGGCGCGCCGCGTCTCGCGGGCGCCGAGGCGGCGGCGCCGCGCGACTGGCACAACGACTACGCGCAGACGCTGCTCGACCTGCGGTCTGCGCTGCAGGCGGCGCCCGACGATTCCGGCCGGCGCCGGCTGCTCGCGGAAATCCGGCGGCTCGTGCGGCCGGGCGCCTGACGCCCGCTCAGGAGGCTGGCTGGGTAGGCCTTTGCCGCTCGAACTGGGCGTAGGCATCGAGGGCGTGCGTGGCATACATCACGGACGGCCCGGCGCCCATGTAGATCGCCATGCCCAGCACTTCGGTCACCTGCTCGCGGGTCGCGCCGTGCTGGAGGGCGGCCTTCACGTGAAATCCGATGCAATCGTCGCACCGGAGGGCGACGGCGATGCCGAGCGCCAGGAGTTCCTTCGTCCTGGTGTCGAGCGCGCCGGGCGCGAGGGCGCCCTGCGCCAGTCCGGCAAAGGCTTTCATCACTTCGGGAGCGCCGCCGCGCAGGCCCTTGAGCGACGCCGTGAGTTCGGTGGTGGTCTGGGGCCAGTCCTTCATCGCCATCGCTCCTTTCGGGAAAGCCCGATCCTGCAGGCTTGCCCGGAAGGCACGATTGAGATGGATCAAAGGCGGCGAGGCCCGCGCGCCGCGGATCAGCCCATCTGGTAGCCGGGCGTCGAGGCGGCGATCTTCTTCTCCTCCTCGTCCATGTCGTCGAGAATGCCCTCGAACAGCGGCGTCGTGAGGTAGCGTTCACCGGTGTCGGGCAGCATGGTGAGGATGACAGAGCCCGCCGGCGCCTTCTCCGCCTGCTGCAGCGCGACCGCGAAGGTCGAGCCGCCGGAGATGCCGGTGAAGATGCCTTCCTTGCGGGCCAGCTCCTTGGCCCATTTGATGCCCTCGGCGCCCGCGATCGGCACGCGCTCGTCGAAGAACTTCCTGTCGATCGCTTCCTGCAGCACCAGCGGGATGAAGTCCGGCGTCCAGCCCTGGATCGGATGCGGCTCGAAGGCGGGATGGCTGACGGCGGGCGAGCCGTCGTCGGCGCGCTGCTGCGCGGTGCCGCTGCCGACGAGCTGGGCGTTGGCCGGTTCGCACATCACGATCTTCGTTTCCGGGCGCTCCTTGCGCAGGACGCGCGCCACGCCGGTCAGCGTGCCGCCGGTGCCGTAGCCGGTGACGAAGATGTCGAGCTTCCTGCCCTTGAAGTCGGCCAGGATCTCGCGCGCCGTCGTCGCCTCGTGGATCTCGGCATTGGCGTCGGTCTCGAACTGGTGTGCCAGGAACCAGCCATGCTGCTTCGCCAGCTCGACCGCCTTCTGGTACATGCCGAAGCCCTTCTGCGCGCGCGGCGTCAGCACGACCTTGGCGCCCAGCATGCGCATCAGCTTGCGCCGCTCGATCGAGAACGACTCGGCCATGGTGACGACGAGCGGATAGCCCTTCTGGGCGCACACCATCGCCAGCCCGATGCCGGTGTTGCCGCTGGTCGCCTCGATCACGGTCTGGCCGGGCTTCAGCTTCCCCGACCGCTCCGCCGCCTCGATGATGTTGACGGCGAGGCGGTCCTTCACCGAGCCGCCGGGATTGAACGCCTCCGCCTTGACGTAGAGCTCCACGCCCTTGGGCGCGAGCCTGTTGATGCGGATGCAGGGCGTGTCGCCGATCGTGTCGAGCACGTTGTCGTACAGGCGGCCGCGGCCTTGGGTGGTGCGCAGCTTGTTCGATGTCATGGGTGGTCTCCTCCAGGCTGCCGGCGCCCGCGTCGATAGCGGGCCGAAGGGCGAAGGCCGGAACGTATCGCAATCGCCGGCCTGCCGCGACTCGCCGCAGGGCGCCAGGGTCAGGCCGCGACCGGTCCCGGCAGGTCGAGCCCGACGCCGGTCAAATGGCCGAAGGTCGCGTGCAGGCGCTCCACGATGGCGGGCGGCAGGGCGGGGCGGAGGATCGACTCGATGTTGGCCTGCACATGGTCCCGGTTGCCGGTGCCGAACAGGATCACGTCGGCGCCCTTCTCGTGGCGCGCATAGCGATAGGCGGCGTCGGTGATGCTCTCGGCGCCGCCCTCGGCGACGAGGAAGGCGAGCGGGTCGCCCTCCGACAGGGCGGCGGCGTCGAGCAGGCCCTGCTCGACCAGCTTCGCGGCGACCGAGCGGCGGTAGGCGTCGTTGCTGAAGATGTTGCGCACCACGAACATCAGCAGCGTGCCGATGCCGCGCCGCAGGGTCGCCGGGAACAGGCTGCGCCGTGCGCCCTGGTTCATCAGGCTGTAGGCCAGCATGACGACTTCCCACGGCGCCTCCTGGACCGCCTGGGCGAGCATCTTCTGTTCGGGATCGCGCGGCCCGGTCTCGGTGATGCCGACATGGCGCACCTTGCCCTGTTCCTTCAGCCGCACCAGCGCCGGCGCCAGCACGTCGCGATGGTGCGCGTAGGTGTCGGGGGCGACGGCGTGGAAATGGAAGATGTCGACATGGTCGAGGCCAAGCCGCTTCAGCGACGCCTCGACCTTCCGCGTCACCGTCTCCGCCGTGTCCTCGGCCTTGAACAGCGCCTTGGTCGAGATCACGAGCTTGTCGCGGTCGTAGGATTTCACCGCCGCGCCTACGATCTCCTCGGTGCCATAGGCCTCGGCCGTGTCCAGGAAGTTGACCCCGAGATCGATCGCTGCCCGCGCCACGCCCACGCATTCCTCGAAGCTCGCACCCCTCCCGAGCCCGAGCCGGCTGTTGCCGCCGCAGCCGAGGCCCGCGACGCTGACGGTCAATCCGGTGTTTCCGAGCGGCCGATACTCCATCACGCACTCCTGTCCGACGGGGGAACGGACTGTATCAGCCCGTCGCGACGCTTGCAGATCGCGCTGGCCTGGACGAAAGCGCCGGTCAGGCCGCAGCCGCCATCATCATCGCCGCGCACTTCTCGCCGATCATGATGGTGGGCGCGTTGGTGTTGCCGCTGGTCAGCGTCGGCATGATCGAGGCGTCGGCCACCCGCAGCCCCTGCAGCCCGTGCACGCGCAGCTCGGGATCGACCACGGCGCGCGGGTCGTTGCCCATCTTGCAGGTGCCGACCGGGTGATAGGTCGTCTCGGCATTGTTGCGCACCCATTCCAGCAGTTCGGCGTCGCTCTGCAGGTGCGCGCCGGGCGCGATCTCCTCGCCGGTGATCTCCCTGAGCGGAGAGGTCGCCATCAGCTCGCGGCCCTTGCGCAGCACCTTCACGATGCCGTCGCGGTCGTGGTCGGTGGACAGGAAGTTGAAGCGGATCGACGGCGGCTCGGCGGGATCGGCCGACCTGACATGGACCGAGCCCGTGCTCTCCGAGCGCAGCACGTTCACGTTCATGGTGATGCCCTTGCGCGCCGAGACGCGCCGCTCCTTGCCGACCATCTCGTAGAGGAAGGGCGCGATGGAGATCGTGGCGTCGGGCGAGTCGAGCCCGACCCGCGTGCGGAAATAGAGCCGGATCGGCACCGAGGTCGAGGCCAGGAAACCCTCTCGGAACAGCGCGTATTTCAGCGCCTCGCGGGCCAGCCGCCAGCCACGCGCATTGTCGTTGAAGGTGAGGTTGCGGCCGGTGATGGCGAACTTCATGCGGGGCGAATAATGGTCGCGCAGATTCTCGCCGACGCCCGGCAGCTCGTGCACCGGCGCGATGCCCAGCGCGCGCAGCCGCTCGCCCTGGCCGATGCCCGAGAGTTCCAGCAGCTTCGGCGAGTTGATCGAGCCGCCCGACACCACGACCTCGCGCGTGGCCCGCGCCTCGCGCGCCGCCCCGTTCACCGAATAGCGCACGCCGACGCAGCGCCTGCCCTCCATGATCAGCGACCCGGCCATTGCACCCTGCTTGATCGCGAGGTTGGCGCGTCCGCGGGCGGGGTCGAGATAGCAATAGGCGGTGCTCTGGCGACGGCCCTTGGCGATCGTCACCTGCGACATGCCGATGCCTTCCTGCGTCGCCCCGTTCTGGTCGGGGTTGTAGGGCAGGCCCATCGCCTCGGCCGCCGCGATCATCTTCTCCAGCAGGGGCACCTTGTTGCGCGGCGTGTGGGTGACCGGGAGGATGCCGCTCCGGCCGCGGAATTCGTCGGAGCCGCCCTCGAACCGCTCCATGCGCTTGAACACCGGCAGCACGTCCTGCCAGCTCCAGCCGCGGTTGCCGAGCTGCGCCCAGTGGTCGTAATCCTGCGCCTGGCCGCGGATATAGACCATGCCGTTGATCGAGCTGGAGCCGCCCAGCATGCGGCCGCGCGGCACCGCGATGCGCCGCCCGCCCGAGCCTTCGTCGGGCTCGGATTCGTAGCACCAGTTGACCGCCGGATCGTCGATCATCTTGGCGACGCCGACCGGCACCTTCGACCAGAAGAAGTTCGAGCCCGCCGTGCCCGCCTCGAGCAGCAGCACGCGATGCCGCCCGCTCTCCGTCAGCCGGCTCGCCACCACCGCGCCCGCGGACCCGGCGCCGACAACGATGTAGTCGTAGGTTGGATTGGTTTGCATGAGCGTTCGTTCGTCTCCCCTCGCGGGAAGGGGAGCAGTCTTGGCGGGGGATGACAAGGCGGGTGAACGGCGGGGTTTCGCCAACGGGAATGGGTGGGCGTTCGCCGATAAGAAGTGCCGCTACTTCCTGATGGGATCGAGACCGGCGGCTATCACTGCGAACCTTTGATGTGCATCGTGTGCATCAGATTAATCCAGTCGCGCAGGAGCTTCGGAACTCGACGTGCGCGGCATGGAACTGGAAGATGTCGACATGGTCGATCCCGAGCCGCTTCAGCGACGCCTGGCCGGGCGCTATCGCAGGAACACTCGGAAGCGCTGCAGGGAGAGGTAGAAGAGGACAGAGCCGATCCCGGCCAGCGCGAGGAGCTGCGGCCAGACGACGTCGAGACCGGCACCCCGGAACAGGATGGCCTGGGCCAGCATGACGAAGTGCGTGTTGGGGGCGGCGAGCATTATGGTCTGGATGATTTCGGGCATGCTCTCGCGTGGGGTCGTTGCTCCCGAAAGAAGCTGGAGCGGCATCAGAACCAGGATCATCAGCATGCCGAACTGCGGCATGGAGCCCGCGACCGTTGCTAGGAAAATGCCCATGCAGGTCGTGGCGAAGATCTGCAGGACGGCACCCAGCATGAACAGGCCGACCGAGCCCTCGATCGGCACCGCGAGCACGCCCTGGACGATGAAGATCAGGGAGAAAGCTGATGCGACGAGGACGACGAGGCCCATCGACCAGATCTTGCTCACCATGATCTCGAAGGGCGTCACGGGCATGACGAGCAGGTGCTCGATCGTGCCGTGTTCGCGCTCGCGGATGAGGGCGGCGCCGGTCAGCACGATCGACAGCATGGTGATGGCAGAGATCACGTTGTTGATGGAACCGAACCACTGCTTGTCGAGGCCTTGGTTGAAGCGAACGCGCAGCGCCAGGTCGACGGGCACCCACGAGGTCCCGCGCTGGCGGTCAAGGAATTTTGCAACCTCGCCCGCGACGATGGCCTGGATGTAGCCGCTGCCGTTGAACGCTTGCGTCATGCGGGTGGCGTCGACGTTGAGCTGGAGCGTCGGCGACCGGCCGGCGAGGAGATCGCGCTGGAACTCCGGCGGGATGTCCAGCGCGAACGTGTCGAGCCCGGCATCCATCCGGCGGTCCATCTCTTCCAGCGAGATCAGGCGCGGCGGAACGAAATAGGGTGGGTAGAAGGCGGTGGCGATGCGTGACGATAGCGGCGAGCCGTCCTCGTCGACGATCGCGATCGCCGCTTTGTTCAGCGTTTCCGGTATCGCTCTCGAGCCCGAATAGATCGAGAGCGTGAAGGAATAAACGATCAGGATGAGCATCAGCGGATCGCGGGCCAGTCCCCACAATTCCTTGACGCCGAGCCGAAGGATGTTGGTCGTACGCATGCTCAGCGCGCCTGCTTTCGGAGGAGCAGCACGCCGAGCACGAGCAGCACGGGAATGGCAAGCAGCAGCGGCACCAGGGCGCCCGTCAGGTCGGCGAAGCCGAGTGCCTTGGAGAAAGTGCCGCGCGAGATCGTCACGAAATGAGTCGTCGGGAAGATCCGTCCGACCAGCGCACCCGGTCCCTGCAGTGATGTCACCGGCTCGATCAGGCCGGAATACTGACTGGCGGGAAGGATTGTGATCAGCGCGGTGCCGAAGATGGCTGCGATCTGGCTCTTCATGAAGCTGGAGATGACCAGACCCATGCCCGTGGCGATGACGACGTAGAGCAAGGCGGCGCCCGTGAAGACCGCGAAACTGCCGGTGAAAGGCACGCCGAAGACGAAGATGGCGAACGCCGTCAGCATGAGGAAGTTCAGCATGCCGAGGACGATGTAGGGAAGCTGCTTGCCGAGCAGGAATTCGACCTTGGTGACCGGCGTGACGCTGAAGTTGATGATCGATCCAAGCTCCTTCTCGCGCACGACGCTGAGCGCCGCAAGCATCGCCGGAATCACAAGCAGCAGCATCGGGATGACCCCGGGCGCCATCGCCACCAGGCTCTCGATTCCGGGATTGTAACGGAAGCGGACGGCAAAATCGAAGGCACCGGCGGTCGCAACGCTGCCATAGAGCTCGCGCGCCTTGTGGGTCAGCCAGGTCGTGTGCATCCCCTGCACATAGCCTCGCACCGTTTCGGCCCGTGACGGGTTGGCGCCGTCGATCCAGGCGCCGATCTCCACCTTGCGGCCGCGCGCCACGTCGCGCCCGAAACCGGGGGGGATCTCGATGGCGAGGCTCAGTTCACCGTTGCGCATGCGCCGGTCGAGATCTTCGTAGTCGGTGATTGGCGACCGCTCGGTGAAGTAGCGCGAGCCGGCAAGCTGCTGCGTGTAATCGCGGCTGACCGTCGTGTCGTCACGGTCGAGCACGGCGAAGGTGAGATGCTCGATGTCCATGTTCACGCCATAGCCGATGACGAACATCAGGATGACGCTGCCAACCATGGCGAGCGCGGCGCGGATCGGATCGCGCCGCAGTTCCAGCGCTTCACGCCGCGTGTAGGCAAACATCCGGCGAAAATCGAAAAACTGCCGGACCTTGCTGGAGGGCGCATGATGACGGGCGACGGTTGCCGCTGTTGGAGGGGGCATCTGCATCGCGGCAGGGGAGGCAGCGGAGGGCGCGGCGCCGGTCTCGCCGATCGCGTCCTGCAGGTAGGCGACGAAAGCCTCTTCCAGGGTCGCGGCCGATCGCGTCGCAATGATGGCGGCCGGTGTGTCGCTCACCAGGACCTTTCCGGCGTGCATCAGCGAAATGCGGTCGCAGAGTTCTGCCTCGTTCATGAAATGGGTCGAGACGAAGATCGTCACGTTCTCCTTGCGCGAGAGATCGGACAGAATCTGCCAGAAATCGTCCCGCGCGACGGGATCCACGCCCGAGGTGGGTTCGTCGAGGATCAGGATATCCGGACGATGGATCAGGGCCACGGCGAGCGACAGCCGCTGGCGGATACCGAGAGGGAGCGCGTCCGGCAGCGTGTCCATGACCCCTGCGAGGCCGAACCGTTGCGTGAGCTCGTCGATCCGGCCTGGGATCTCGCCAGCCGGCATGGCGAACAGGCGGGCATGGAGTTCGAGGTTCTGGCGGACTGTCAGCTCGGAGTAGAGCGAGAAGGCCTGGGACATGTAGCCGACGCGCCTCCGGACCTCGATGTCGTCGGGATCGACCTCGCGCCCGAACAGGCGCGCGGTTCCGGAGCTGGCGGCCAGCAGGCCGGTCAGCATCTTCATGGTCGTCGTCTTGCCGCAGCCGTTCGAGCCGAGGAAGCCGAAGATCTCGCCGCGCTCGATTCGGAAGCTCACGTCGTCGACCGCGGTGAAGTCGCCGAAGCGCTTCGTGAGGTGCTCGGCCTCGATGGCGGCCGCGTCTTCACCCCCTGCGGGGCGGGGCGGCATGACGACTTCGCGATGCCCCAGCCGCAACGCCTCCGGAAGAAGGGCGATGAAAGCGGCGTCGAGCGTCGATGCCCCCGTCTGCGCGAGCAGTTCCGCGGGTGCGCCGGTGGCCAGCACCTTGCCGGCATTCATGGCTGCCAGCCAGTCGAACCGGGCGGCTTCCTCCATGTAGGCGGTGGCCACGATAACGCTCATGCCCGGCCGACTGCCACGGATCGTGTCGATCAGTTCCCAGAACTGGCGGCGCGACAGGGGATCGACCCCCGTCGTCGGCTCGTCCAGGATCAGCAGGTCGGGGTCATGGATCAGCGCGCAGCAGAGGCCCAGTTTCTGCTTCATCCCGCCGGAAAGCTTGCCCGCTGGCCGGTCGGCGAAGCGGGCGAGGCCTGTGCTCCGCAGCAGCTCCCCAATGCGGCGCTCCCGTTCGCGTCTGCCGAAGCCGAAGAGACGGCCGAAGAAGTCGACGTTCTCGAACACGGACAGGGTCGGGTACAGGTTCTTGCCGAGCCCTTGTGGCATGTACGCGATCCGTGGACAGGTGAGGCGCCGATGCGTGGCATCGGCAATGTCACCTCCCAGCACTTCGAGCCGGCCTTGCTGGACGGCGCGTGCGCCGGCGATCAGCGACAGGAGGCTCGACTTGCCGACGCCGTCCGGTCCGATCAGCCCGATCATGCACCCCGCGGGTAGGTCGAGCGTGACGGCGTCGAGCGCGCAAACGTTGCCGTACGACAATCCGACCGCCTGCAGGCGCACGACCGGCGCGGTGGTGTCGGCGGACACGCCGCTTACTCCAGCAGCTTCCCGTTGAGACCGGCTGGCCACGGGACACCGGGGTCGAGCCGGACGTAGGCCATGCCGGGAAGCCCGGTCTTGACGTGCTGGATGTACTTCCGCAGCAGTTCGGGCGCGATCTTGGCCTTGATGCGGAACATGAGCTTCTGGCGCTCCTTCTCCGTCTCGACGGTCTTCGGCGTGAACTGGGCGACGTCGGACACGAAGGTCACCTTGGCCGGGATAACGAATTGCGGCACGGCATCGATGATGAGGCGCACCTCCGTCCCGATCGGCACGCGTCCCGCCTGCGCGGTCGGTAGGAAGAAGGTCATGAAGACATCGCCGAGATCGACGAGATTGAGCACCCGCCCGCCGGCCGACAGGACTTCGCCGGGTTGCGCGACGCGATATTGAACGCGCCCATCGCGCGGCGCCTGAAGCGTGCTGTCCTTGATGTCCGCGACGATGCTCTCGAGGGCGGCTCGCGCGACGTCGACCGATGCTTCGGCATCGACTACCTGCGCCCTCGAGGCGCTGATCGCGGCCTCCGCCGCGGCGAGCTGCGCCTTGGCGGCGCCAACGGCCGCCTTCGCACCCTGCTCGGTAGCCCGGTCATCGTCGAGAATCTGCTGTGAGACGGTATTGGTCCTGACCAGCTGTTCCGAGCGTGCCAGTCGCCTCTCCGCGGCATCGAGCTGGGCCTCGCGTTGGGCCACCACGGCGACTGCCGCCGTCTTCTCGGCCTCGCGCTGGGCCAGAAGGCTCCTGGCCGTATCGACGCTGATGGTCGCCCGCTGAACCTGTGCTTCGGCCTCACGCCGTTGTGCCTGCAGGCGCTCGGTGTCCATGATCGCGAGGACCTGTCCTGCCGTGACGAAATCACCCTCGTTGACGAGGATTTCCTTGATGCGCCCGGGAATCTTGGTCGAGATGTCGATCTCGGTCGCTTCTATGCGTCCGTTGCCGGCGGCAATGCCTTCGGGAAGACCGTGGTCGCCGAAGCGTTGCCAAGCGTAATAGCCGGCGCCGGCCAGTATCAGGGCGAGGGCGATCGGGATCCAGCGCTTCCACGTTGCCACCATGACGCACCACCTCTGCCGCAAGACGGTATCGCATTTCGATTGCGCTCCGCCGGACGGGCAAAGTCAACGGCTGAGGATGTCGATCAGCTTTTCGTTGAACGCCTCCGCCGCCTCGTACGCCACCCAATGCCCCGCCCCGGGAACGACGTTCATCTCGAACTCCGGTTGCACCGCCCTGAACAGGTCGATGCGCTCCTGGATGTAGGGATATGTCGTCGAATCGAACTCGCCCCAGATGCCGGCGAGCGGCGTCTTCACGCGCGGCAGCACCTCGCTCAGGCGAAACGCCTGGCCCATCTCGCGGCTCCGTGTCTTGGCGCGCGTGGTGTTGAGGATCTGCATGTGGATCGCCACGCCGTCGACCTTCGCCGGGTCGTGGATCATCAGGATTTCGAGGTTGCGCCGCGCCTCGGCCGCCAGCAGGTCCGGCGCCATGCTGGGCAGCAGCTTGTGCAGCTTCTCGGTCGGCTTGCGCGTGGCCTTGAGCCCGCCGGCACCGACCAGCACGATCCGGCGCAGGCGCTCGTCGAACAGGGTCGCGACATGGCCCGACACCATGCCGCCGAACGAGAAACCGGTGATCGCGAAAGGCTCGCCGGCCGGCAGCAACGCGTCCATCGCGTGCTTCGCGCACTGCGTCACCGACCAGATGTCGAGCACGTCGTCCGGCGGGTCGCTGTCGCCGAGCCCGGGCAGGTCGGCGGCATAGACCGTGTAATGCTCGGCGAGCGGCAGCACGTTGCGGATCCAGTGGATCCACGAGCCCGAGCCGCCATGGAACAGTACCAGCGGCGGCTTGCCGGAGTTGGCGCCGAACACGTGCCACATCATCGTGCCGGTGCCGCCGGCGCTGCGCGGGCCCATCGGCACGCGCACGGTCTCGGAGAGGGCGGCGACGGCGGCGATATGCTCGGCGGCGGTGCGGCCGTCCGGCATCCGCGGGACGCCCGAGAAATCGAGGTGCGGGACGCCCGCCAAATCGAGATCCGGCATTATTTCAGCGCACCCAGCAGGCGTTCGACGAAGCCGGGTGCCTTCTTGCGGTCGATCCAGCGCAGCACCGTGACGAGGTCGTGGTCGGGATCGATCCAGACGATGTGGCTGCCCCAGCCCAGCGCGAAGTAGCTGCGCTCGGAGGCCGCCGCGAACTGGCGGCGGTCGGTGTTGAGCCACCACATCAGCCCGTAGAAGGGCGCGACCGGGCAGGGCTTCACCAGCTCGTCGGTCCAGCCCCTGGGCAGGATCTGCTTGCCGTCCCACACGCCGGCGGCGGCGACCAGCCGGCCCATCAGCGCGAGGTCGCGGGCCGAGATCACGATGCCGCCGCCCCAATGGCCGCCGCCGGGCACGGAGATCATCTCCTTGCCGTCGATCGTGTCGGTGGAATTACGGTAGCCGTCCCAGCGCCAGGTCTGCGAGGCGCCGATCGGGTCCATGATGCGGCGCTTCAGGACATCCGGCAGCGGCTCCCTGAAGACCTGCAGCAGCGAACGCGACAGCCGGTTCACGCGCACGTCGTTGTATTCGTAGAAGGTGCCGGGCTTCTTCAGCGCGCGCCGCGTGCCCTTCGGCGCCTCGGCGACGGCGAGGCCGACCACGCGGTTGTGGTCGATGCGGTCTTCCTTGCCGAACACGGTGCCTTCCCACTCGCTGGTCTGGGTCAGCAGGTGGCGCCAGGTGATGTCCTTGTTCTGCTCGCTCGCGAACCCGTCGTCGAGCGCGTAGCCCGCGACCTTGTCGTCGAGGCTGCGGATCAGCCCGTCGCCCAGCGCCAGGCCGGCGAGCAAAGCGAGATAGCTCTTGGCGACGCTGAAGGTCATGTCGGGCCGGTCGACGTCGCCCCATTCGGCGAGCTTCCGGCCGCCCTGGAACACGATGCCCGAATGGCCGCCGCGCGGCGTCACCGGGCCCAGCACCTCGTTGTCCGGCGCCTTCTCGCCCGAATCGTAGGTCATCACGAACTGCCCGTCGGGCATGTACATGCTGGCGGGCCAGCCGGCTTCGCTGGCCTGGGCGTAGGCGATGGCGTCTTTCAGGTCGGTCATGCACGCAATCAACATTGGAGCCTGCCCGGGAGCAAGCGTAGAAAGCGCCATGCCTTCGCCCACCTCCGTCACGCTCCGCCGGCCCGACGACTGGCACGTCCACCTGCGCGACGGGCAGATGCTCGCCGCCTGCGCCGTCCACACAGCCCGGCAGTTCGCCCGCGCCATCATCATGCCGAACCTCGTGCCGCCGGTGACGAAGGTGGCCGAGGCGGTCGCCTATCGCGACCGCATACGCGCCGCCGTGCCGGCCGACCTGCGCTTCGAGCCGCTGATGACCTGCTACCTGACCGACGGTGCCGACCCGGCCGAGCTGGCGCGCGGCAAGGCGGACGGCGTGTGGGTGGCGGCCAAGCTGTACCCTGCGCACGCCACGACCAACTCGGCCCACGGCGTCACATCGATGGACCGCGTTGCGAAAGGGCTGGAGGCGATGGAGAAGGCCGGCATGCCGCTCCTCGTCCACGGCGAAGTGACCGATCCCGAGGTCGACATCTTCGACCGCGAGGCGGTGTTCCTCGACAAGGTCCTGCTGCCGCTGCTGAAGCGCCATCCCGGCCTCAAGATCGTGCTGGAGCACATCACGACGCGCGAGGGCGTGGCCTTCGTCGAGGCGCATCCCGACCGGATGGGCGGCACGATCACGCCGCACCATCTCAGCTACAACCGCAATGCGATCTTCAAGGGCGGCATCCGTCCGCACTTCTATTGCCTGCCGATCGCCAAGCGCGAGGAGCATCGTCTCGCTCTCCGGAAGGCGGCGACGTCCGACAGCGGCCTCTTCTTCCTCGGCACCGACACCGCGCCGCACACGACCGACACCAAGGAATGCGCCTGCGGCTGCGCCGGCGTGTTCAACGCCCCTGTCGCGATGCAGGTCTATGCGCAGGTCTTCGCCGAGGAAGGCCGCCTCGACCAGCTCGAGGCGTTCGCCTCGCTGAACGGGCCGCGCTTCTACGGCCTGCCACCCAACGAGGAGACGGTGACGCTGCGCGCCGCGGAACTCGACGCGCCCGAGATCGTCGAAGTGCCGGCGCTCGACCGCACGATCACCGTGTTCCGCCCCGATACGCCGGTCGGCTGGTCGTTCTAGGCCCGCTGGTCTATCGTCGCGCCATGAGCAAGAAAGGCATTCCGGACGGCGCCGTCGTGCGCGGCACCGATCAAGGCTACGTGCATGGCGACCTGAAGCCGGGCGGCGAACGCCCGGTCGAGAAGATCGAACAGACCTATCCCTACATGCGGCCGCGCGATGCGGCGACGCTGATCCTGGTCCGCCAGACCGGCAAGGTGCCGGAGGTGCTGCTGGGCTGCCGCGACGCCAAGCATGCGTTCATGCCCAACCGCTACGTCTTCCCCGGCGGGCGCGTCGATCTCGCCGATGCGCGCGTGCCCGTCGCGACGCCGCTCGACCGTTTCGTCGACGAGCGGCTGCAGCGCGCCGCCAGCCCATTGCGCGCCCGCGCGCTCGCCGTCGCCGCGGTGCGCGAGACGTTCGAGGAGACCGGCCTGATGCTGGCCGACCGCTTCAAGGACGGGCCGCCCTCGCGCGACTATGGCGAGCACTGGCATGGCTTCCTCGACCAGGGCTACGGACCGGCGCTCGACCGGCTCGACCTGATCGCGCGCGCCGTGACGCCGCCCGGCCGGCCGCGCCGCTTCAATGCCCGCTTCTTCATGGCGCGCGCCGAGGACGCGATCGGCGACATCCGCCATTCGAGCGAGCTGGGCGACATACGCTGGGTCCGCCTCGACGAGGCGCGCGAGCTGCCGCTGCCGACCATCACCGGGCTGATCCTGGGCGAGATCGGCCGGCTGGTGAAGGAGCCGCCGGACCGGCGCAAGCAGCGCAAGATCCCGCTCTTCACGACGGTGCATCGCAAGCACCTGATGCTGGAGGAGTGACGGCATGGCGGTGCGTGCGCCCGACGCCCCGCCTGTCGGCCCCAGACGTCCCGATACGGTGAGCGTCCTGCAGCGCGGCGGCGTCCGCCTGCGGGCGCTGGTGCTGATCCGCTGGGCCGCCGTCGCCGGGCAGGCCTTCACCGTCGCCGTCGTCTATTGGGGCCTGGGCTTCAGCGTGCCGGTGCTGGCGGTGTGCGGCACCATCGCCCTGTCGGCGCTGCTCAACCTCACGGTCAGCATCGGGCGGCCCGCCTCGGCCCGCATCGACGACCGCGAGGCCGCCGTCTTCCTCGCCTTCGACATCCTGCAGCTCGCCGTCCTGCTCTATCTCACCGGCGGGCTGGTCAATCCGTTCTCGCTCCTGCTGCTGGCGCCCGTCGCGATCGGCGCCACCATCCTGTCGCTCGGCAGCAACATCGCGCTCACGCTGCTCACCATCGTCAGCATCGCCGTGCTCGGCCTCTTCTTCCAGCCGCTGCCCTGGAAGGGGCCGCCGCCCGAACTGCCCGAGATCTACCAGGTTGGCGTGTGGGCCGGCCTGTCGCTGACCACGATGCTGATCACGCTCTATGGCTGGCGGCTGGCCGAGGAGGCGCGGCAGATGGCGGATGCGCTCGCGGCCGCCCAGGCCGCGCTGGCACGCGAGCAGCAGCTTTCCGCGCTCGGCGCCCTGGCGGCCGCGGCGGCGCACGAGCTCGGCTCGCCGCTCTCCACCATCGCCGTCGTCGCGAAGGAGATGCAGCGCGAGATCGAGCCCGACGATCCGCTGCGCGAGGATGTCGAGCTGCTGGCGGCCGAATCCGATCGCTGCCGCTCGATCCTTGCCAGGCTCTCGGTCGATCCGGCCGGCGACGTCTCGGACGCCTATACGCTGGTGCCGCTGCCGGCCCTGATCGAGGCGGCCTCGCAGGCCTATGCGCGCGAGGGGATCGAGATCGTCTTCGAGGCAGGGCCGGTGGGCGAGGGGACGCCCGCCACCGCGCCGATCCAGTTGCGCAGCCCCGAGATCATGCAGGGTATGGGAAACATCGTTCAGAACGCCGTTTCGTTCGCCCGCAGCCAGGTCCGGATCGTCACGAGCTGGAGCACGGAATGGTCGGAAGTCGAGGTCACGGACGACGGGCCGGGCTTCTCGGAGGCCCTGCTGGACGAGCTCGGAACCCCCTTCATCTCGACCCGGCAGGGCGAGGAAGGACACATGGGGCTGGGCGTTTTCATCGCCAAGACACTGCTCGAACGGACCGGCGCCAGCGTCGCTTTCGGCAACCGGCTCTCGCCCGAGGGCGGGGCTGCAGTCTCGGTGCGCTGGCCAAATCCGGTCTTCAAGGCTACATAGCGCCGATGTCGAAGGAGTCGCCATGACCCAGGACAGCGGCGCCAACCGCTCTGTTTCGCCCCTTGTTGCCGGTGCGACGACCAACAAGGAACGTACCCTCCTGATCGCCGACGACGACGCGGCGTTCCGCAACCGCATTGCGCGGGCGCTGGAACAACGCGGTTTCATCGTCACCGCGGTCGGCTCGGTTGCGGAAGCGCTGGCGCAGACCGCGCGCCCGCCTGCCTTCGCCGTGCTGGATCTTCGCCTCGGCGACGGCAACGGCCTGGAGCTGGTCGGTCCGCTGCGCCAGGCGCGGCCGGACATCCGCATCGTCGTGCTGACGGGCTACGGCAACATCGCCACGGCCGTCGCGGCGGTGAAGGAAGGCGCGGTCGACTATCTCGCCAAGCCTGCCGACGCCGACGCGATCGAACAGGCGCTGACCGCGCACGGCCGCAAGCTGCCGCCGCCGCCGAGCAACCCGATGTCGGCGGACCGCGTCCGCTGGGAACACATCCAGCGCGTGTTCGAGCAGTGCGACCGCAACGTCTCGGAGACGGCGCGCCGCCTCAACATGCACCGGCGCACCCTGCAGCGCATCCTCGGCAAGCACGCGCCGCGCGAGCACTAACCCCCGGCGCGCATCTTCGACGCGCCGGCCGCCCTCAGGCGCGCCGGTTCTGAGCGTTCCAGAACATCTCGAGATTGGAGATCAGCGCCGGGCTGAAATGGCACTGGGCCTGTTCGCGCGCGTAGAGCGCGGCATAGCGCCGGAACGTGTCGAGCGGCTCGCAGGCCAGCCGCAGCGCCCGACGGTTGCCGATCGCGCCCACCGCGCCCGAGCCGGTCAGGCGGTCGATGACGCGGACGATCGTGGCGTCGATCTCGTGCGGCGGCACCACCTCGTCGCAGATCATGCGCCCGGTCTCCGAATCGCAATCGATGCGGCGCTCGTACATGATCGCCTGCCGCGCCAGACGGTCGCCGACGAAGCGCGCGAGCCGCAGGTTCGCCATCGCGGGGATGATGCCTTCCTTGCGCGCCGGCAGCGTCAGGTAGGCATCGCTGGCCGCGATGTTGAAGTCGCTGGCCAGCAGGATCTGGCAGCCGCCGCCGATCGCGAACGTGTCGACCGCGGAGATCCAGAGCTTTTCGATCGAGTCGCCCGCCACTTCGTCGGGCGGGATGTCCGGCCGGGCAAGGCCGCGGAACATCTTGTTCACGAAGCCGAGGTCGCGCACCAGGAACCACAGAAACGGGATCCTGCCGTGATAGAGATGCGTGAGGTTGATGCCGGCATTGAACACGCGCCGGCCGGCATACTTGCCCTCGGGCACCACGTCGCCGCGCAGCACCGCGACCTCGCTTTCGCGGTCGAGGATGCAGACATCCGCGCCGATCTCGGTCGCGACCTGGGTCGCATTGTCCTCCGAGTTCAGGAAGCGCCGGTTGGACAGAAGCAGCACCGCCGCCTTGCCTTGCCGTTCCACGCGCGCCGTGCCGAGATCGACCCGCCCGTCGCGCCGGAACTTCGCCAGCGCCTCCGCCGACTCCTCGCGCGGCAGCAGCATGGCGTGGCAGAGATGCAGGCCGCAGTCGGGATCGGCCAGGAACTGGTTGCAGAGGATGCCCTGGTCGATCTCGACGCCGTCCTTGTCGGCCTGCCGCAACGCCGCTTCGGCGGCGACCTCGGCCTCGGTCGGCGCGAGTCCGGGTACGAGGGCGGCCGCGTCGTAGACCAGCCGTTCGATGCGCACGAATCTGCGCCGTCCGTCGGTCAGCCGGTCGTAGAGCGTGCGGGCGTGGCAGCGCAGGAAGGCGAAGCGGGCGTCGCGCGCGGCCTGCTTCAGCGCCTCGGCCGCCGCGCGTCCGGCTGCGTCGCGTTCCGGTTTCGCCGGCAGACGCGCCAGCTTCGCCGCGACATCGCGCCAGAAGGTCGAATAGACGATCGTGTCGGCGGCGAAGTCGCCGCCTGGCGCACCGGGCGCCGTGTCCGGCGACTCCATGACGAGGTTTCCTGCCCGATGGATTCTTCGATGGAATTTTGGAGCGGGCGACGGGATTTGAACCCGCGACCTACGGCTTGGGAAGCCGACGCTCTACCCCTGAGCTACACCCGCGCGGCGCCATCTTAGCCTGCTGTTGCGCCCGAGGTCCATTCGTGTATCTGAGGCGGATGCTCGATGAAATTCTCACGCCCGAAGAACGTGCCGTCGTGGCCCGCGCCCGTATGTTCGCCGAGGCGCACGTCGCGCCGAACGCCGCGCGCTGGGAATGGGAACGCCGCTATCCGCTCGAGACCATTAAGGCGGCCTGCGCCGAGGGCTTCAACACGATCGAGCTGGCAAAGGAACATGGCGGCCAGGGGCTGTCCTTCTCGTGCAAGCTGCGCGCGTTCGAGGAGATCGCCAAGGCCGATTTCGCCTTCGCCTTTGCGCTGATCAACCACCACAACGCCTGCGCCCGCTTCGCGCGCGACGGCCAGCCGGCGCATGTCGCCCGTCTCCTGCCGCGCATGATCGCGGGCGACCTGATCGGCTGCGCGGGTTTGAGCGAGCCCGGCGTCGGCAGCGATTTCGGCGGGCTGGAAATGAAGGCGGAGCGCGTCGACGGCGGCTGGAAGGTGAACGGCGCCAAGGCGTGGATCACCAATGCCGCGGTCTGCGGCCTTTCGGTCGCCTACGCGCAGACCGACCCGAGCCAGGGCTATCGCGGCATCATCTGCCTCGCCATCGAGGCCGACCGTCCGGGCTTCCATCGCGAGAAGCCGTTCGAGCTGCACGGAGGACATGCGATCGGCGTCGGCGGCTTCCGGCTCGTCGACTATGTCGCGCCCGACGAGGCGGTGCTGCATCCGCCGGGCAAGGCGTTCAAGGCGGCGTTGGCCGGCATCAACGGCGCGCGCGCCTACGTGGCGGCCTTCTGCTGCGCCATGCTGCAATCCTCGCTCGAGACCGCCGTGCGCTACACCCAGCAGCGCAAGACCTTCGGCCGGCCGGTGATCGAGCATCAGGGCGTGCGCTGGAAACTGGTCGACGCGGCCACCGACCTCGAGGCGGCCCGCCTTCTCGCCTATCGCGCCGCGCGCCTGATCGACGAAGGCGCCGACGCCGTGCTGCCGGCCGCCCATGCCAAGAAGTTCGCGACCGACATGGCGCTGCGCCGCATCGCGGACTGCATCCAGGCGATGGGCGCCAACGGGCTGCGCGCCGACTATCCGCTGGCGCGCCATCTCGCCGGCGCGAAGATCGCGGCCTACACCGACGGCTCCATCGAGATGATGAACGAGCGCATCGGCGCCGGGTTGGGCGAGGTCTTCGGGTGATCCTCTCCACCGTCGAGATGCATACGGGAGGCGAGCCCACCCGTATCGTCGTCGACGGGTGGCCGCCTTTTTCCGGCAGGACGCTGCTCGACAAAAGGCGCGAGGCGCAGGAACGGTTCGACCACCTGCGCCGCGGGTTGATGCGGGAGCCGCGCGGGCATGACGGCATGTACGGCGCGCTTCTGGTCGAGCCCGACCATCCCGACGCCGATCTCGCCGTTCTCTTCATGCACAACGAGGGCTATTCGACCATGTGCGGCCACGCGACCATCGCGCTGGCCCGCTGGGCGGTCGAGAGCGGCCGCGTGCCGCGCACGGGCGACGACACGATGGTGCGCCTGCAATGCCCGTGCGGTCTGGTGACCGCGCATGTCGCGGCGGACGGTGCCGTGCGGTTCGAGAGCGTGCCCGCCTTCGCCTATGCGCTCGACCGCCTCGCGCCGACATCGACCTGGGGGCCGGTCATGGTCGACATCGCCTATGGCGGCGCCTTCTATGCCGTGGTGGCGGCCGATACGATCGGCCTCGATCTGCGAACCTCGCCGATGCGGGCGATCGCCGATGCCGGCGAGGAGATCGCGCGTGCCGCGGCAAAGGCGATCCCGATCAATCATCCCGACGCGCCGGATCTCGCGTTCCTCTACGGCACCATCCTGACCGACGGCGGTACTGGCGCGGACCGGCCGAGCCGCAACGTCTGCATCTTCGCCGGCCGCCAGGTCGACCGCAGCCCGACCGGCAGCGGCGTCGCCGCGCGGCTGGCCCTGCAGGTCGCCCGGCGCGAGGCCCGCACCGGCGATTCGCGCCGGTTCGAGAGCTGCACGGGAGCGGTCTTCGCGGGCCGGGTCGTCCGCCCGGCGCCGCCCGTGGGGCCGCGCAAGGCGGTCGTGGTGGAGGTCGGCGGCATCGCACACGTCACCGGCGACGCCCGGTTCCGCTTCGAGGCGGACGATCCGCTGCGCGAGGGTTTTACGCTCTAGCGTTGCCTCGACCGAGCGCCTTCGCCATGGGGAGCTACGCGTTGTGCGCGCGCTTGAGCGCCTGATCGAGATCGCCGAACAGGTCCGCGCTTTCCTCCACCCCGACGGAGAGACGCAGGAGGTCCGGCGGACAGGGCGTGCCGGCGCCTTCGATGCTGGCCCGATGCTCGATCAGGCTTTCGACGCCGCCAAGCGACGTCGCACGCTTCCACAGCTCGACGCGGGCGGCCGTCGCGATCGCGGCGCGCTCGCCGCCTTTCACGCGCACCGACAGCATGCCGCCGAAGCCGCCCGTCATCTGCCGGCGCGCCGTCTCGTGGCCGGCAAAGGAGGGCAGGCCCGGATAAAGGACCTCGGCCACCATCGGATGGGCGGCCAGTCTTTCGGCGAGGTCCTGCGCCGAGCGGCAGGCCCAGGCGACACGGGGATAGAGCGTGCGCATGCCGCGCATCAGCAGCCATGCCTCGGTCTGACCGAGGATGGTGCCGAGCTGGGCGCGGATCATGCGCAGCTTCGCCCAATGCTCGTCGTCCCGGGCGCCGACCAGGGCACCGGCGATGATGTCGGAGTGGCCGTTCAGGTACTTGGTGGCGGAGTGCATGACGATGTCGGCGCCGTGCTCCAGCGGCCGCGTCAGCACGGGCGTGGCGACCGTCGAATCGACCGCGAGGCGTGCCCCGGCCTTGTGGGCGATGTCGGCCACCGCCGCGATGTCGCTGACGGCCCAGGTCGGGTTGGCGGGTGTCTCCAGCCACACGAGCTTGGTCGCGCCGGGCTTCACCGCCGCGGCGAAGGCATCGGTGCTGGCGCCGTCGACGAACTCGACCTTGAGGCCCCACTGGGTCGCGAAATTCATCAGCCAGTTGCGCAGCGACCAGTACATCACCTTCGGCGCGACCACATGGTCGCCAGGGGCCAGGGTAAGGAAGCAGGCCGTCGCCGCGCTCATGCCGGACGAGAAGACCAGCGCCTTTGGCCCGCCCTCCAGGGCCGCCAGGGTCGCTTCCGCCTGGTCGAAGGTCGGATTGTCGGCCCGCGCGTAGATGCGGCCGGAGCTGTAGCCATTATCCTCGTCGCGAAGATAGGTGCTGGCCATGTGGATGGGCGGGACGACGGCCCTGGTCACAGGGTCGACCCAGCCCATGGCCTGCGCAGCGAGGGAGGCGGGAGCGAGCTTCTTCGGGATCATGGTCAGCCAGTTGCGATTAAGGAGGATTCTTGCACGCGCCATTATGGCGCATCGTCGCCTTTCATGGAGGGATGCAGTACTATCTTCATTCGTACCGCGTTTGTATGCAGGAACTCTCGACTGGCCCCGGACTGCGGGGGCTCGTTTCCGGGGAACGACACATGGACACTCAGCTACCCATTCAGACTCAGACCGTCGGCCGCGGCGACAGGGTCGCGCGCACGCGCGATGCGATCGTGGCGTCCGCCCTTTCCCTTGCAGCGGCCGGCCAGGTTGCGCCGATCGTCCGCGACATCGCCCAGATGGCCGGCGTGTCCGCCCGCACCGTGTTCCAGCATTTCGCGGATACTGCGGAACTCTACGTGGCCGTGCTCGGTCGTGTCCTGGCGGCCCTCGTCGGCGAGGCCCCGGAGATCGTGGGCAGCGGTCCGGTCGAGGAGCGGGTCAACAAGCTGATCGACCAGTGTGCCGGCCGGTACGAGCAGCTCCGTCCGATGTGGACATTCGTGGAGACCCTGCAGTCGCGCTCGTCGGAAGCCGCCGAGATGATGTCGGGCATCTACAGCGCCAATGCCGCGAGCCTGTCGAACGCGTTCTCGAAGGAACTTGCCGACCTGCCGCCGGAGTCGCGCGAGCGCGCGCTGACGGCCCTGTCGCTGGCGATCGCGCCGGAGAGCTGGGTCGTGCTGCGCCAGCGTCTCGGCCTCACGGTCGAGCAGGCACGCGACGAACTGCGCTTTGTCGTCACCTCGGTCGTCGCGACCGAGACCGCGCGCCGCTGACGGCCGCCTGGTCCGCCAGCATCTCGAGGGCTCGGTCGCGCAGACCGAGCTCCCGCAGATGCCGGACCGTATTCACGACATAGTCGAGATTGCTGCCGGTCGCGCCGTGACCGTGCCGCACCAGGTCGACGGCTTTCGCCAGCGGCAGTTTGCCCGCGAACTGGCGGTGCTTACGGTCGGCGAGATACACGAGCGCCTCGACGATGCGACCGTCCTGGAGCGCGATCGGACGCACCGCCTCCGCATATACCCCGTCGTTCCTGATCTCCCGCTCCACGAGATAGGCTCGCGCCTCGTCGTAGCCGCGCAGCGGCAGGCGGTGCGCCAGGCCGCGGCAGGCGCCGCCCGGCAGCAGGCCGAGGATCAGGCCTGGCTGTGCGGGCGTCCCGCGATAATGCTCCGAATAGATGCAGAAGGCGCGATGCCAGCCCTGCAGGCGCGCGGGCTGCGTTTCCGGCGTTGCGAAGCCTGGGTTCCACATCAGCGACCCATAGCCGAAGACCCAGCGGGGCCTTCCCGAACTCACGCCGGTGCGCTCACGCCTGGTTGAGATGGATCAGCGCGCGGCGGATCTCGCGGGTGCGCGTGAACAGGTCGAACAGCTTGTCGCCTTCGCCCCAGCGGATGGCGCGCTGCAGGTAGAACAGGTCTTCCTGGAAGCGCTGCAGCACCTCGAGGACGGCCTCGCGGTTGTTCATGAAGATGTCGCGCCACATGGTCGGGTCGGACGCCGCGATGCGCGTGAAGTCGCGGAAACCGCCCGCGGCATACTTCAACACCTCGGTGTTGAGATGGCCGCCCAGGTCGTCGGCCGTCCCGACGATCGTGTAGGCGATCAGGTGTGGCAGGTGCGAGGTGATGGCGAGGATGCGGTCGTGATGGGCGGGATCGACCCGATCGACCTGGCTGCCCAGCGCCTTCCAGAAGGCCTCGAGCTTGTCGACGGCCGCTTTGTCGCTGTCAGGCAGCGGCGTGAGGATGCACCAGCGGCCCTCGAACAGGTCGTAGATCGCGGCCTCGGGACCGGAGTTCTCGGTGCCGGCCACCGGATGCGCCGGCACGAAATGCACGCCCGCGGGAATGTGCGGTGCCATGTCGGCGATCACCGTCTGCTTCACCGAGCCGACATCCGACACGATGCAGCCTGGCTTTAGGGCCGGGGCGATCGTCTTCGCCGCCAGGCCACAGGCGCCGACCGGCGTGCAGACGATAACGAGATCGGCGTCCTTGCAGGCGGCGGCGAGATCGGTGCCGCACGCGTCCGCAAGGCCGAGTTTCGTGGCGAGCGCGGCCGTCTCGGCGCTGCGGGTGGCGGCCACGACCCTGCGGGCAAGCCCGCGCTTGCGGGCCTCCAGGGCGATCGAGCCACCGATCAGCCCGATTCCGATCAGCGCGATCTTGTCGAAGAGGGGCGCCGTCATTTCGCGGCGACGAAGCGCGCGAGCGAGTCGCGCACGGCCTTCACCTCGGTCTCGGTGCCGACCGTGATGCGCAGATGCTCGGGCAGCCCGTAGCCCGCCACCATGCGCGGGATCAGGCCGTCGTTCATCAGCCAGTCGTTGGCCGCGGCGGCGCGCTCCTTCGAGCCGAAGCCGACCAGCACGAAATTCCCGACGCTGGGCAGCGGCGCAAGCCCCATCTGCTTCAGCTCGCCGCTGAGCCAGGGCAGCCAGTGGTCGTTGTTGGTGCGGCTGGCATCGGTATGGGCGATGTCCTCCAGCGCCGCGATGCCGGCCATCTGTGCGGCGAGGTTGACGTTGAAGGGCTGGCGCAGCCGGCTCATCACGTCGACGATGCCGGCCGGGCCGTACATCCAGCCGAGCCGCAGGCCGCCCAGGCCGTAGATCTTGGAGAAGGTCCGCGTCATGACGACGTTCTCGGCCTGGTCGACCAGTTCGACGCCCGATTCGTAGTCGTTCTTGCTGACATACTCGGCATAGGCCGCGTCGATCACCAGCAGCACGTCCTTCGGCAGGCCGGCGTGCAGGCGGCGGACATCGTCCTTGGTGATGTAGGTGCCGGTGGGATTGTTCGGATTGGCAAGGCAGACGATGCGCGTGCGGTTCGTCACCTTCGAGAGCATCGCGTCGACGTCCGCCCGGTAATCCTTCTCCGGCGCGGCAACCGGCGTGGCGCCGACGCCGAGCGCGTTGATCGGGTACATCAGGAATCCGTACTGGCTGTACAGCAGCTCGTCGCCCGGACCGCAGTAGGCGCGCACCAGCAGGTTCAGGATCTCGTCCGAGCCGGCGCCGCAGACGATGCGTTGCGGATCGAGGCCGTAATGGCGGCCGATCGCCTGGCGCAGCTTTTCCGAGCCGCCGTCGGGATAGCGGTGCAATTCGGCCGCCGCCTTGGCGTAGGCCGCCATCGCCTTGGGCGAGGGGCCGAGCGCGCCCTCGTTGGACGACAGCTTGGCAATCGTCTGCTTGCCCTCGACCGAGTCCTTGCCCGGGACATAGGGCGCAATCTTCATGATGCCGGGACGCGGCGTGAGCGCGCTCATGGCGTTCTCCTGGAGTTTTCTAGATCACGGCCGGACTTCGGCCGGGACGGCGTAGGCGCCGATCGCCGCCGCACGACCCTTTTCGAGGCCCAGGGCCGCTTCGAGGTCGCGCAGGCGCTGGTCGTCGTCGGCGATCACGCCCGGCAGTTCGACGAGATAGTGATGCACGCCGGCCACAACCTGGTCCAGCGCGGAAGTGAAGGCGGGCAGCCCCGCCTTGGCCAGCGCATTGGCGATGCGGTCCCGGCTGAGGCCGTTGCCGGCCTCGATCGAGATCAGCGCACGGTCGTCGCCGCTCGCCTCGGGCTCGATGCGCGCCAGCACGAAGGCGCCGAGCCCGCGCGCGCGGGCGTTCGGCATGGGCAGGAAGGGCAGGCGGGCGACCACGTTGGGCAGCGACGCATCGTGGCCGGCGAGCAGCGGCCACCAGGGGGTCGCGTCGGCCTCGATGGGCGCCGGCACGACGCCGATGGTCTGCGGCCCGGCGCGCACCGCCGCCAGCACCTGGGCCGGCGTGTCGTGGGCAACGAGGGGGATCTGGCAGCCGAAATGGTCGCGCGCGAGGTCCCAGTAGCCGGGCTGGTCGGCCGGCCTGCAGATCGCGATCTTGAGGCCGGGCGTCTGGATGAGCGTGAAGCTGCTCATCATCTCGCGCCACATGCGGAAGACGGCAGCAACCGGGAACGAGCCGTCGTGGGTGGCAATGCGCTTGCGCATCACCAGCGCCTCGCGACCCGGCCGCAGCGCGAGGCCGCCCGACGGCTTGGTGGCCGAGATCTGCTGGACGATCTCCGCGCGGCGGCGGATCAGGCCGTGCAGCTGCCCGTCGAGGGCGTCGATTTCCTGCCGCAGGCTGTCGAGATTTGATGCGTCCATTAGGCCGGCTGTTCCTGTGAGCAGCGGCGATACTACGTCCAGCGGCCCTGCGTAAAGGCAAACAAGCCGCAAGGCGCTTGCGCCGCACGATCTATCTCCGTATAGAGCCAGTCCGTGGAATTTGAGCCGACCGGCTTGCGGCCACGTTAAACACCGCTAAAAGGTCGGAGTGCTCGAAAAAGCCCCCGTCCTTCCGGCCGGGGGCTTTTTCGTTGGAGTGGGCAGTGCTCGACGACCTGACCGATGCCGAACGCAAGGCGCTCGCCCAATGCCGCCACGCGGTTTTGGGGAGCGAGCGGCCGCTGCGCCTCGATTGCGGCGTCGACCTCGGACCTTTCCGGGTCGCCTACCAGACCTACGGAACGCTGAATGCCGACAAGTCGAATGCCGTCCTGATCTGCCATGCCCTCACCGGCGACCAGTTCGTTGCGGACCGGAACCCCGTGACCGGCAAGCCGGGCTGGTGGGAAAGCATCGTCGGACCGGGCCGGATCCTGGATCCCGAACGCTACTTCATCATTTCCAGCAACGTGCTGGGCGGCTGTCTCGGCACGACGGGACCGCTCGCCACCGACCCTGCGAACGGCCAGCCGTGGAACCTGCGCTTTCCCGTCGTGACCATCGGCGACATGGTGCGCGCGCAGGCGGCGCTACTCGATCACCTCGGCATCCCCGATCTCTTCTGCGTCATCGGCGGCTCGATGGGCGGCATGCAGGTGCTCGAGTGGGCGGCGAGCTATCCCGGGCGGGTCTTCTCGGCCGTGCCCATCGCGACGGCGGCGCGCCATTCGGCCCAGAACATCGCCTTCCACGAGGTCGGCCGCCAGGCGATCATGGCCGATCCGGAATGGAAGGGCGGCGACTACCGGCTCCACCAGACCAATCCGGCGCGCGGCCTCGCCGTGGCGCGCATGACGGCGCACATCACCTACCTCTCGGAACAGGCGCTGCAGCGCAAGTTCGGCCGTGCACTGCAGAACCGCGACGCGCTCGGCTTCGGCTTCGATGCCGACTTCCAGGTCGAGAGCTACCTGCGCCACCAAGGCTCGACGTTCGTCGATCGCTTCGACGCCAACAGCTACCTCTACATCACGCGTGCCATGGATTACTTCGATCTCGCCGCCGCCCATGGCGGCGTGCTGGCCAATGCCTTCAGGCGCTCGCCGACCCGCTTCTGCCTGATGTCGTTCACCAGCGACTGGCTGTTCCCGACGCGGGAGAGCCGTGCCGTGGTGCATGCGCTGAATGCGGCAGCGGCCAACGTCTCCTTCGTCGAGGTCGAGAGCGACAAGGGCCACGACGCCTTCCTGCTCGACGAGCCGGAGATGTTCCGCACGCTCTCGGGATTCCTGAAGGGTGCCGCTTCGGCGCGCGGCCTGGGAGCCGTGTCGTGACCGCCGCGATCCGCGTCGACCTACAGCTCATCGCCGACATGGTCGAGCCCGGCACGCGCGCGCTCGACGTGGGCTGCGGCGACGGTTCGCTGCTGGCCTATCTCGTAAACTTCAAGCGGGTCGATGCGCGCGGCATGGAACTCAGCCAGGCCGGCGTCAATGCCTGCGTGGCGAACGGACTCTCGGTCATCCAGGGCGATGCCGATGCCGACCTGCGCGATTATCCCGACGGCGCCTTCGACTATGTCATCCTCAGCCAGACGCTGCAGGCCACGCGCGAGCCGCGCGAGGTGCTCCGCCAGATGCTGCGCGTCGGCAAGCACGCCATCGTCTCGTTTCCCAACTTCGCGCACTGGCAGGTGCGCCTGCGACTGGTGTTCGGCGGCCGCATGCCGGAGACGGCGTCGCTGCCCTACAAATGGTACGACACGCCGAACATCCATCTTTGCAGCATCGACGATTTCCGCGCGCTGTGCCGCACGATGGGCGTGCGCATCGAGCGCGCCATCGTGCTGAACAGCAAGAGCCGGCCGATCCACATGCCGCCCCTGCTCGCGAACCTGATCGGCGAGCAGGCAGTGTTCATGCTTCGCCGCGACTGAGCGAACCGACAGGCCGCGCGGTTTCGGCCGCGGCCGCCGCGATCAGATCCGGATGCTGGTCGTCGAGACAGCGAGGTTGCGGCCAAGGAAGGGCCGGTCGTGCGGTCCGCTCTCGCCATGGCCGATCGTCCAATCGGCGGGTCCGTGCAGGCGCTCCATGCCCCATGCCGACGCGGCGCTCATCGACGTCCATCTGCCGTCGGGCTCCGTGCGATACAGGAGGCCGCCGGGCCCCATGCCGGGATGGAGCATGACCTGCAGGTCGAACGGCGCGTCGCGCGAAAGCGTCGGCCCCAGCCAGTAGTGCGGACTGCGGCCCGGTTCCGGCGCGAGGATCGCCGTCAGCCGCTGGTCGGGCCCGCGAAGCCCGATCCAGAACGGGGCACGCGTGCCCGGCCTGGAAGCGCAGAGCAGGGTCTGCGCCGGACCCGTGCCGTGACCGGCGCTGTGACCCTTGAAGCGGAAAACCTCGATCTCTTCCGGCCCGAACACGCACGCCGTGGGGGCGTGCCATCGCTCCTCAACCGGCAGTTCGACGGGCCATGAGAGGCTTTCGCGGACGCGGCCGTCCGTATCGAAAACCTGATAGCGCAATCCCTGGAGGTCGAGTGCGGCCTGGACCGCATGCAGATACTCAACCCCCTCCGGCATGCGATGCGCGGTGCCGGCGCCTGCGGTGCAGATCTGCAGGACGCCTCGATGGCTCTGAACATCGAACGCAAGGATATGGCCGCACAGGTAGGCGAGCACGTCGGCCTCCACCAGCGCGTCCCAGAAAGCGGTTGCATGCTCCGGTCCGACGTCGCGTTGATAGGCGCCGGCGAAACCGTTGACCGGATGGACCGGGTGATGGCCGGCGACGATCTTGTGCCGTGCGTCGGCATGCCGGGCGAGCACCGATCGCAGCCAGTCGGTTTCGACGTGACCTTCGCCGCCGAGGCCGGTCCACAACGTGTGCACGAAGACCAGCAACAGGTCGCCGCGGCGTATCCAGTAGGAAAGACCTTCCTGGCCCGCCGGACCGTTGTGCGGGAGGTGCTCATGCACCTCGCGGAAAACGGCTTCGCTCATGGCGTCGTAGGTCGCGTGGTTGCTGGTGGTATGCCACATCGGGATGGTGCCGCGGTCGAGCCATCCCATCTCGTTGTCGAGCCAGTGGCGCCACTGGCGGCGCAGCGCTGCGGCGTCGGCGGTATATCCGGCGATCTCGTCGCCGAGGAAGACGATGAACTCGGGCGGCGGCACGAGGCGACGGACCGCCTTGTTGACGCTCGCGAATGTGCGTTCGTGCAAGGCGTCCGGGACACCCGAGCAGGCGTCGCCATAGAAGAGGAACCGATGCCCCTCGCCGCGCGGCAGCAGCGCCGCGATCGGCCGGTCCTGCGCGGGTCTTTCGTAATGTCCCTCGATATCGTCCTCGCGCAGCTTCACGAAGCCATGGCGTTCGTAGAAGCGTGCGGCCTTGCTGCCGGTCAGGACGTCGAGCCGAACCGGCAGGCCGCTTGCGTCGGCTTCGGCGAGCAGGGCGCGGAGGATTGTCGTGCCGAGCCCCGAATTATGCAGGCGGCGGTCGAGATAGAATGAATCGATCCGTATGGCATCCTCGCCGCGCCGAAAGCCGACGCAGCCGACGCGCTCGCCCTTCAGCAGGATCAGGCGGAAGCCCGGCTCGTCGAAATGGCTGCGGAAGATGCGGCGGGCGCGGGCGGGCTCGTAGCGGAACACCCGCTCCAGATGTTCGCGCATAACCTCGATGCGCAGCGCGAGCAGGGGCTCGAAATCGGCTTCGACGGCCGGTCCGAACGTCCACTCGTCAGCCACGCGCGGCGATCCGCGCGATGCGGGGCCGTGCCGCCGCCAGCCAATCCCTGGTGTCGAGTTCCATCGACCGGTCGAGGCGCCCGGCATTGAAGAACAGCGTCTCGTTGGCGAGGAGATCCTCCTCGACCACGATGGAAAGCGCGGGATTGAGCGCGAAGGGCGGCACGGCCCCCATTACGCACCCCGTCAGGTCGCGCGCCGTGTCGGGCGAAGCGAAGCCGCACTTGCGCGCCTCGAACAGGCTCGCCACGGCGTCGAAGTCGAGCTTGCGGCTGCCGGGCAGGATCGCGAGGACATGGCGCCTGCCGCCGCCGCCGCCGCGCACGTCCAGCACCATCGCCTTCGCGGCCTGCTCGGGCCGGTTGCCGCGGATCGCGCTGATCGCCTCGGACCGGCCCTCGGCCTCGTGCTCGATGACGCGGAACCTGGCCCGCGCCTCCGACAGGAGGGAGACCAGCCGGTCGAAGACATCAGGCATTGCGGATCACTTTCGCGGACAGGATCGCCAGCGCCTGGTCGAGGTCGGGCACCTCTCCGTTTGCCGGCGCGATGCCGGCATCGACCGTGCGGCGATGGCTGCGCTCGATCGCTTCGGTCATGAGCGGCTCGACGCCGGTCTCGCGCAAGGTCTGCGCGACGAGGCCCATCTCCTCCCAGCGGCGATGGGCGTGGACGATGTGCGTCTGGACCAGCATGGCGATGAAGTCGCGGAACGGCATCTGGTCGGCATCTTCCAGGCAGCCGAGGACTTCCTCGAGGATGCCCTGCCGCCTGGCGGCGACCAGGGCCTCGACGCCCAGTGCCTCCACGCCCTTGACCAGCGTGCTGCGCAACATCTTCACGGACGAGGCGCTGCCGGGCTTCGGCCCCAGAAGCTTCACCGAGAAGCCGCTCGCGTTCATCCAGTCGACCGCTTGCGCGGCATCCTCGCCCGCGACGAGCATGGGCGCCTTGATGCCCTGCTTGAAGAAGCCGCCCATGACGGCAACGTCGACATAGCGGCCGGCGCCGCGCTCGATTGCGCTGCGGTCCTCGTCGGCCATCCTGCCCGTCACGGTGCAGAGATCCAGGAAGTGGGCGCCTTTCTTCAGGAGCGGGGCGGCGGCGTTGGCCGCTTCCAGCGCGTGCTCGCCCTGCACCGCACAGATCACCAGGTCGGCCTCCGACAGGGCGTCGGTATAGGTGCCGTCGATGGCGATATCGAGCGACCGGGCCGTCTTGCCGAGGCTCGTGCCGCGCGCATCCTTATCGAGGGCGGTGTCGATGGCGATCAACCGTCGCGGCGCATTGTCGCCGGGCCTCGGCGCGCCGCGCCAGCCGCCCTCAATGCAAAGGCCGCGCGCGATGGCGGTCCCCGCTTCGCCAAAACCGATCAGCGCGATGACGCGCGGAGGAAACGACATCCTGGTTGTCCGTACGGTCAGGAGGCCGGCGCTTCGCCGCCGTCCTCCGGGTTGCGGGCGGTCCGCGTGAGGCGCGGCGTGTCGCGCGAGCTGGCGATGCGCAGCTTCGGCCTTGCCGCGACGGCGGCCGGGACCGTATGGCGCTCCGCGATGCCGGCATAGAGCTGCTTGCCGGACTCGATGACGCTGACGCCGGCGAACCGGCCGAGCCAGCGTTGGCCGAACCGTTCGACGGTCGGCGCCATGCGCAAGGCGAGCCGCGAATGGGTCGGCGGCATGTAGAGTGCGCGGGCCTGGCGCAGCGGCGCGAACATGTTGGCGCGCAGCAGGCCGGCGAGCTGGCCCGCGGAGTAAGGATGACCCTGATAGAACGGCGAACGATCGAGCTGCGACCACAGGCCCGTGCGCGTCGGCACGACGACCACGAGACGCCCGCCGTCCGCCATCACGCGCCAGATCTCGCGCAGCATCGGACGGAGCTGCTCGGTGCACTCCATGGCGTGGACCATCAGAACGCGGTCGACGGAGCGATCCGGCAGCGGCAGGTCGAGCTCGTCGACCAGCGTCGCCAGGTTGCGCCCCTCGCGCGGCCACCGTGTCACGCCCTGCTGCGCGGGCATGAACGAAAGGACCCGCGTGGCCTCCTCGACGAACGGTCTCAGGAAGGGCGAGGCGTAGCCAAGGCCCAGGACGGCCTCGCCGCGTACGTTCGGCCAGATCTCGCGCAGCCGCGTGCGAAGCAGCCGGGCCGTCATCTGGCCGAGCGTGCTGCCGTAGAATTCCTCAAGGTCGAGGACGTCGCTCCACATGCGACAATCCTAGCAGAAACTGCCGCTTTGCCGCCATGGCTGCGCCATGGAAGCGGTATCCCGCCTCTGCTAGCCTTGCTGCCATGACCAGCACCCCAGCCCTTGAGATCGTCCGTCTTCCCGTCCTGAGCGACAATTACGTGTGGTTGATGCGCGAGCCGCGCAGCGGCGCCGTGGGCGTGGTCGACCCTGCCGTCGCCGGGCCGGTGATGGACGAGGCCACCCGGCGCGGCTGGAAGATCACGCACATCCTCAACACCCACCACCATGTCGATCATGTCGGTGGCAACCTCGAGATCAAGGAAGCGACCGGCTGCACCATCGTCGGCCCGCGCCCCGATCGCGACCGGATTCCGGGCATCGACGTCGAGGTCGGGGACGGCGACCGGTACCGCTTCGGCGATGCGGAGGCGGAGATCTTCTTCGTGCCTGGCCACACGAGCGGCCATATCGCCTACGCTTTCCGCGACCAGAAGGCGCTGTTCTGCGGCGACACGCTGTTCGCGCTGGGATGCGGCCGCATGTTCGAGGGCACACCCCAGCAATTCTGGACGTCGCTGAGCCGGCTCCGCGGCCTGCCCGACGACATGCAGGTCTATTGCGCCCACGAATACACCCAGTCCAACGCCCGCTTCGCGATCACGATCGAACGCGACAACAAGGAGTTGCTCGACCGGTCGGCCGCCATCGATGCGGCGCGCGCGCGCGGCGAGGCGACTGTGCCGTCGCTGCTGGGCGAGGAAAAGAGGACCAATCCCTTCCTGCGCGCCGACATGGCGTCCGTGCAGCAGGCTGTCGGCATGGCGGGCGCCGACCCGGTCGCCGTGTTTGCCGAGGTGCGCCAGCGCAAGGACGTGTTTCGCTAGGGACAACCCGGCGCGGCGATCCGAGGGAGTACCGCGCAGGCCGGCGTCCTGGCTGTGACCATCCCGTGACCCAGCTTCCCCGATCAGCCGTCGCGTTGGGGTGTCGCGTCGGCTGTTGGCTTGCGCTGCTTGCCCATTTTTGCGCGCTCCGACGGTGATACCGCCCCTTCGACTCCGCTCCCGGCTGCCATCGGACTGCTCTCGCATTCCGAAAAGGATTGATGCCGGTTCGGCTTTCGCGAGATCGCGACCTTAATTCCGTACGACTGGACATCTACATCGCCATCCCCATCCAGAGGAGGATTGCTTGATCAGGTTCGCCACCCTCGTCCTTGCCCTTGTCCTGCCCGCCGTTGCCTGGGCGGAGCCACGCACGTACGAGATCGGGGGCGGACAGGTGAGCTCGCCAGTGGGGCTCACTGTCCAGGTGAAATCGGTCACGGTGGGCGACGATGCGACCAAGGTGCGCCTCCAGGCTAGTTTCGACAGCAACCAGACCAACTCGATCACGATGAACGGCGACGGCAACGCCTATCTCGCGTGGGGAGAGGGCGACCAGGACCGGCTGCACATGCGCCAGATCCCGGACAACAAGTGGATGCGGATCATCAACGGCAAGACGATGGAGGGGGAACTCGTCTTTCCGGGCACCCTGCCGGCAACGGCCACCAAGGTGACGCTGGTGTTCAATCCGGGCAACGAGCCCAACGACAGCAGCACGCCCGGGATCACGATCCCGCTGGAGCTGAAAAAATGAGGAGGGCGATGCTTGCGGCCGGGTCCGTCTTCATTCCGGCAATGGCATCGGCCTATACGGTGACGCTGGACGCCGGCAACGTCGGTGGCGACCGGCCGTCGGTGTTCCGCGAGGTGCCATCGCCGAGATCGTCGTGGGCGGAGAAGCGGCAGCGCAGCGACACCGCGTCGACGTCGGAAAAATCGACCTTCGGTCTCAAGGACCTCGACGACCGCACGCGCCTCAGGACCGAGAGCATGCTGTCCGATCTGGGAGCGCGCAAACAGGGCGAAGCGATCCTCGTCGATCTCCCGAGCGACGTGCTGTTCGACTTCGACAAAGCGGACATCCGCGCCGACGCGCGTCCGGTATTGCTCAAGATGACCGAAATCCTGAAGGCGCTGCCGGCGGCCCGCCTCGAGATCGTCGGACATACCGATTCGAAGGGAAGCGACGCGTACAACCAGGGACTTTCCGAACGCCGTGCCGCGTCCGTGAAGCGGTGGCTGGCCGAGAACGGCGTGAGCCTCCCCATGGCCACGACGGGCAAGGGGGAGACATCCCCCGTGGCCGACAACCAGAATCCGGACGGAACGGACAATCCAGCCGGTCGGCAGAAGAACCGACGCGTGCAATTCATCATTGGAGGGGTGTGAAGATGGCTCTCATCGCGTGTCCGGAGTGCGGCGGGAAACTCTCCGACAAGGCCTTCGCCTGTCCATCCTGCGGCTATCCGCAGGCCGGACAGGCATCGCGGAGCGCCTGGCCGGCAGTGCTGGGCGGCGTGGCCGGAACCTATATCTCCGCGCAGGCTCTCGTGACCATCGTCGTCGGCAGCGTGATGTTCCTCGGCTTCGCCGCGATCATGGTGGCGGCCGTGTTGCGTTGAGGAGGCCGTATCGCGGGAGAGTGTGCCGTCAGGTGGCGATGCGCACGCCGTCGAGCGCGTCCATCTCGGAGGGCCCCGGCGGTTGCCAGAGTGTCTCGATGAAATCGAACATCGGCCGCGTTACAGCGAGACGGTAAGTCGGGCCACGCTCCCGGTTGCGCGTCTCCACTCGCTGCCAGCGCGTTTCCGCATCGACATCGAGGAAGTGGAGACGGGGTGCCCATCCCGCCGCCGACACGCGCGAAGCGACACGGCCGCGCTGTTCTGCCTGCTGCAGGCCGAGATCGAGCACGGACGGCATCCCCTTCCCGGCCGCCTGCAATGCGATGTCCAGGATCCGGTGTTCGCACCGCGCCAGACGCGCGGCGATCCAGTTCCAATCTGGGCGATCTGCCTGGTCGGGCCCGAACAGCCCGACCATCCAGTCGTCGATCGAAAAGTGGAGGCCGCCAAGGTCACGGCAGAGACCGACCGCATAGGTGGTCTTGCCCGCGCCCGTCGATCCGCACACGAGATGGATCATCGTCGTTCCTGCCTCAGCCCAGGTCGCCGGGCTGGGAGGCTGTCAGGCGGCCCAGCAGTTCGGCGAGGGTGGCGATGTCGGTCTTGCTCCAGCGGTCGCGGAACGTATCCGCCGCCATGCGTTCCAGGGTCGTTCGGGCTTCGGCGACGAGGCGCGCGCCCGGCTCCGTCAGCACGACATAGGCAAGCCGCGCGTCGCGCGGGTCGGCCTCGCGTCCGACACGGCCGAGCTTCTCGAGCGGGGCCGTCATGCGGGTCACGGAGGACGGGCTGACATTCAGGCGCTTTGCGAGGTCGACGCGGCTCAGGCGGCGCTGTGGCGCGCGCTCGAGTTGCATGAGGAGCAGGAGCTCCTTCAAGGCGAGGCCGTGGATCGAACCCAGCTCGCCTGCGAATCGTTCTTCGAGGCGGGCGCTTGCGCCGAGGATGCGCAGGAATGCGGAAAAGGAGGCGGTCGTCATGTCGCCGTTGTAGCCGAACTATTTCCTTTTGCAAGTATATTGGAATTTATTCGGCCATATCATTGGTTGCGGTGGGCAAGGCAGAAGACGACACCCAGCACGGTGGCGACGGCCAACGCGCCGTAGAGCCATCCCTGCGACACGTGCAGGAAAAGCCACGGGGCGGTCAGGGGACCCACGGCCGCGCCGAAATCGCGCCACGTCGAATAGCTTGCCTGCGAGGCGAGGTAGCCGCCCTTGACCCGCTGCATCACCATGACCGGGATGAGCGTGTTGAAGAGGCCGCGCGACAGAACCACGACGACGCTGCCAGTCAGGTCGAAACCGACGGCGATCAGCGCGTAGCCGAGCACCATCACCGACCCTGTCGCCGTCGCGACCTCGCGGGCGCCGAAGCGGTCGCTCATCCAGCCCCCGATTGGTCCGCCGCTCGCTTCGACGAGGCAGCGCAGCGACAGGATCAGGCAGGTCGCCAGGATCGGCGCGACCGAGGTCACGGAGTCGCGCAACAGGAAGGCAAGGGTGAGCAGAAACACGCCGTCGCCGCTGAAGCCTAGGAGAAAGCCCCAGACTTCGAGCCGGTGCGGTCGCGGCAGGCTGAAGCCCCTGGCGCGTACCGGTTCGGGAGGCAGGACGGGAAGGAGGAGGGCGGCCACCAGCGCCAGGACCGTCAGTCCACCGAAGACGAGGAAGACGCTGCGCGGACCGATCGACAGGACCAGCAGGGCGCCGCCGATGAAGGCCGACGCCTGGATGAGGCCGATCAGGCCGCGGCTGGCGCCGACGCGCTTGCCGGCATTTGCGCGATCGGCCACCGCATAGGCCAGCGAGCCGAGGTTGAGGGCGGCGAAGGCGAAGCCCCACAACATGCGGGCCAGGATCTGCAGCAGGTCGCCGCCGAACCCGTAGCAGGTCGTCGAGACGACCGCGCCGGCGGCCGCCACTACCATCAGGTTGCGGGCGCCGACCCGCTGGCCCAGGGCGGCGACCGCGGAGTTCGCGAACAGCCGGACCCACCTGTTGAGCGACAGCAGGACACCCACCATCGCGAGGCTGATGCCGAACTCCTGGTGATAGAGCGGCAGTACCGCGTAGATCAGCGTGTCGCCCAGCAGCCCGATGCCGATGACCGCACCCGACAGTGCGACGGCCCGGGCGGAGACCGGCGCCGGGTCGGCCATCAGGGCCGCAGGACCAGCGCCTCGCGCAGCGCGGCGGCACAGAGGCTGGTGCCGCGCCGCGCGCCGTGCAGCAGCACCGGCGAGCTCAGGAAGCCATGCAGCATGCCGCCGAATTCCATCAGGTCGGCCTGGGTGCCCTCCTTCTGCAGGCGCCAGGCATAGGCCCTTCCCTCGTCGCGCAGGGGATCGTAGCCCGCCGTCACCACGAGCGCCGGGGGCAGGCCGGCGAGAGAGGTGGCGCGCAGCGGCGAGACACGCCAGTCGCCGCGTGCCGACTTGTCGGGCGTGTAATGGTCGAAGAACCACTCCATGGTCACGGCATTCAGCCCGTAGCCGTCTTCGAAATGGCGGTAGGAGTCGGTGCGGGCGACGGCATCCGTGACGGGGTAGGCGAGCAGCTGCATCCTGAGCTTCGGCCCGCCATGGTCGCGCGCCCAGATCGAGACCGCGGCGGCGAGATTGCCGCCCGCGCTGTCGCCGCCGACCGCCAGACGCTCCGTGTCGATGCCCAGCGACGCACCGTTGGCCGCGAGCCATTGCAGGGCGGCGACGACGTCGTCGAAGGCGCCGGGGAACCGCGCCTCGGGCGCGAGCCGATAGTCGACATGGAGGACGGCGATGCCCGCCTCGATGGCGAGCTGGGCGCACAACACGTCGTGACTGTCGAGATTGCCGAAGACCCAGCCTCCGCCATGGGCGTAGAGAAGGGCGGGCAGCCGTGCGTCGGGATCGGCCGATTTGGGCCGGTAGAGGCGCACGGGAAGATCGCCGGCCGGGCCGGGGATCGTCCGGTCCGTTACGATCACGTCGGCGGGACGTGGCCCCTGGGCGCCGGGACGCAACGACAGATAGAGATCGCGCGCCTGTTGCGGGGACAGCGTGTGCCAGGCCGGGCGGTTTGCCGCCGCCATCAGATCGATCAACCGCTGGGACTCTGGATCAAGCGCCATTTCCACCCACTCCATTCGACATTGATCGCACTCTAGCAGGCGTCGCCCCTGTTTCGTCACGAGACGAATGCTAAGGTGGGCCATGACATTCGATCCGGACCATGGCGCGCCGTCGCCGCCGTCGTCTTCCTGGTGGCGTCGTCGCTGGGATGGCATGCGGTCATGGCGGCCCCGCCGCGGCACGACAACGGGCACGACGGGGCGCCGGTCGGGCTGGCGCTGGGCCGGCTGGGCCCTCGTCCTGCTCATCGTGCTTTTCTATCCGATGGCTGCCCTGATCACGCAGAACATCGACGACGATCCGCAATTCACCGCGACCGGGGTTGCGCCTGGCGAAAGCCGGGCGGTCGCGACCGCGGCTGCGCTGGTAACCCGGGAGGTCGACGTCAACACGTGGACGCCGATGATGCCGATCTTCATGCCGGCCGGGCTCCTCGACAACATGCCGAACTTCCAGCGCGGCATCATGTCGGCGCTGGGCCGGTTCAGCACCGAGCTCATGGACCAGCTCGGCCGCACGCGCGGCTCCAGCCAGACCGATCGTGACCTCGAGCAGGCGCGCGGTTTCCTGAACGAGCAGCCAAACATCTGGCTGTGGCAGCCGAGCGTGTCGCTGCTGCCGTCCACGACGTCGGCACAGAAGTACCGGGCCGGTCGCGACCGCCTGATCTCCTACAACAAGCGACTGGCGAGCGGGCAGGCGGTGTTCGAGCGCCGCGCCGACAACCTCCAGGCCGTGCTCGACCGCATCACGAACGATATCGGCTCGGACTCGGCCGTCATCGACCAGCATGTCATCGAGCAGGCCGGAAACCTGTTCGACATGCGATGCGACGACATCTTCTATTTCAACAAGGGTCGCATCTACGCCTACTACCTGCTGATGCGCGACCTCGGCGCCGATTTCCAGAACGTAATCCGCGACCGCGAACTCACCAATGCCTGGAACGGCACTGTCGAGACCTTCCGGGTCGCCGCGCAGCTCGACCCCTGGGTCGTCTGGGACGGGTATCCCGACGCGCTCCTGATCCCGAACCACCTGCTGGCGCAGGGTTTCTATCTCCTCCGGGCCCGCACGCAGTTGCGTGAGATCAGCAATATCCTCCTGAAGTAGGCCATCGCGTGGAAATCTACCTGCCCATCGCCGAGCTCTCGATGAACATCTTTGTTCTGCTGGGGCTTGGCGCTGCGGCAGGGCTGCTCGCGGGCATGTTCGGCGTGGGGGGCGGCTTCCTTGCGACGCCGTTGCTGATCTTCGTCGGTATCCCGCCCGCCGTGGCCGTGGCCAGCCAGGCCAACCAGGTCATCGCCAACTCGATCTCGTCGCTCCAGGTCCAGATCAAGCGCGGCAATGTCGACCTGCGCATGGGGATGGTGCTGCTGGCGGGGGGCATGATCGGCTCGTCGGCCGGTGTCGCGCTCTTTACCTTCCTGAAGCGCATCGGCCAGATCGATTTCGTGATCGCCGTCCTGTACGTGGTGATGCTCTCGACGATCGGCGTCCTGATGATGGTCGAGAGCCTGCGCACCTGGCTGCGGCGTCGGCGCAATCCCGAAGGTCCGCGGGGCAAGCTGCACACCCACTACATGGTGCATCGCCTGCCGCTGAAGCTGCGCTTCTACAAGTCCAAGCTCTATATCAGCGCGCTGCTGCCGCTCGGCCTCGGCTTCATCATCGGCGTGCTGTCGGCCATCCTGGGCGTCGGCGGCGGCTTCGTCCTCGTGCCGGCCATGATCTACCTGCTCGGCATGCCGACCGCCGTCGTCATAGGCACCTCGAACTTCCAGATCCTGTTCGTCGCCGCGAACGTCACCTTCCTGCAGGCGGCGACCAACGGCACGGTCGACGTCGTCCTCGCCTTGCTGCTGATCCTCGGCGGTGTCGTCGGGGCGCCGATCGGGTCGCGGGTGGCGGCCAAGCTGCCGGGCGTGGTGCTGCGCGGCCTGATGGCCCTGCTCATCCTGGTCGTCGCCGCCGAGCTGCTGACCGAGCTGCTGCGGACACCGAGCTCGCTCTATTCGCTCGGCACACGGCAGGTGCTGTGATGGCCGGCCGGCGCCCGCTGCTCGTCCTCGGCCTGCTGCTCGTCGCCTGTGCAGGGATGGCCATCCCGCCGGCCGGGGCGCAGGGGCCGCGCGTCGAGCCGCCGAGCCCGTCCGCTCCTTCCATGGCGCCGCCCACGGACGGCAGCACGCCGCCCTCGGTCCCGACCGAGCCTACGACGCCGGACCTTATCGTCGACCTGTCGCTGGCGCGCGTCTCGATCACGTCGGCTTTCCAGGGCGAAAGCATCCTGCTGTTCGGGATGTTCGATCCGCCCGGCGAGATCGTGGTCGTGGTGCAGGGGCCGGGCGCGCGGGAGACGGTGATGCGCAAGCAGCGCGTCCTCGGCTTGTGGCTGAACACGGGCCGCCAGGCCTTCGACGACGTGCCCGCCTATTACGCCATCGCGGCAAGCCAGCCTCTGCAACGCCTGCTGGCGCGCAGCGCCGGCGGCGAGATCCTGTCGCTCGAGGATCGGCTTTCCCAGATCAAGGCTGCCACGCCTCGCGAGACGGCCGATCTTGCGAAGTTCAGGTCCGGCCTCGTCGAGGTGAAGCGCCAGGAGGGCCTCTATCCTGCGGCCATCGGCCAAGTCACCGTGCAGGCTGGCCGTCTTTTCCGTGCGGAACTTCCCTTCCCGTCGCGGTTGCCGGAAGGCGTCTATGATGTGAAGACCTACCTCCTGCGGGACGGCAAGATCGTCGCGGCGGTGTCGCGCCCCCTGCCGGTCGGCAAGGTGGGCTTCAGCGCCCAGCTCGCCGGCTGGGCAAGTCACGAGGGCGCGCTCTATGGTCTCGGGGCTATTTTCATGGCTCTGATCGTGGGCTGGCTCGGCGGCACCGTGATGCGACGGCTCTAAGGGGGAGCGGAATGAGCGAAGTCCAGACGACGGCGCCGGAGCGCGTGTTCCTCGTGGTGGTCGACGAGAGCCCGGAGATGGGAAATGCGTTGCGCTATGCCTGTCGCCGCGCCAAGCGCACGGGCGGGCGTGTCGCCATGCTGTATGTGATGGATCCGCCCGAAGGCCAGCAATGGGGCTCGGTCGTCGAACTCATGCGCGAGGAAGCGCGGCAGGAAGCGGAGGCCGCCGTCGCGCGACACGCCGACATCGCGGTTTCCCTGACCGGTCAGCCGCCGGCCATCTACATCCGGGAAGGAAAGAGCCGCGAGGAGCTGGTGAAGCTCGTCAACGAGGACCGCTCGATCTCCGTACTCGTGCTCGGCGCGTCGTCGGGAGGCGATGGACCAGGCCCGCTCGTCACGGCGTTCACGGGCAAGCTCGGCGCGCAGTTGCGCATCCCGCTGACCATCGTTCCCGGCGCCCTGACAGAGCCGGAGATCGACGCCATTACATGATCCATGCGCATTCAGTTGTCCGCATGTGCGACACTAAGGCGGGCGCCTGGTCTTTGCGTTTTGGCAGGCGGCCTTGATGAGAATATTCTGGAATCTCCTAATTATCTGATTTATATAGATTATATCTTTTTATTCCATAATATCTGTAAAGATGTTCCGGAGAATCGACTTGATCGACCGGGAACCGGTTCCTACGTCCGAGGCCATCGAGTGGGGATGGAGACGTCCTGTTCCCCAGCCTGAGCGACGCCCAACGGCCTCCCCGTGAGGCGTTCGAACCGGAGGTAGGTTTGTTCATCCAGACCGAGCAGACGCCAAACCCGACAACCCTGAAGTTTCTTCCGGGCCGGGTGGTTATGGAAAAGGGCACGGCGGATTTTGCCAGTGTCGAAGCCGCCGCACCGTCACCGCTGGCCAAGAGGCTTTTCGCGGTCGAGGGCGTGGAACGGGTTTTCCTCGGCTCCGATTTCGTGACGGTTACCAAAGCCGACGACCGCGACTGGCAGATCATGAAGCCGTCGATCCTCGGCGGCATCATGGAGCACTACACCTCGGGCGATCCGGTGATCGCCGACGAGGGCGCGGCGGCGGACGCAGCGGCCGACGACGATGAGGTCGTCGCCCAGATCAAGGAACTTCTCGACACGCGTGTCCGTCCGGCAGTGGCCCAGGACGGCGGCGACATCGTCTTCCACGATTTCCGCGACGGGATCGTCTACCTGCACATGCAGGGGTCGTGCTCGGGCTGCCCGAGTTCGACGGCGACCCTGAAGATGGGGATCGAGAATCTTCTGAAGCACTACGTGCCGGAAGTGGTCGAGGTTCAGGCAGCCCAATAGGGCTGCCGGGTTTTTCAAGCGTACGCGTTTGTCTGGGCGTCGCGGCTGTTGAGGCCGCGAGCGACGCCGCTCGTTCGCGCGAACGTAACAATGAGTGTGGCATGCGTTTTTCGATCCGGCCGGCGCTAGAGCGCGGGCGCAAATATGCTTTTCCTTCGGCCTGGGCGGCTGTCTTCGTGGCCGGCGTGGGTTTCTACAAGCCGTTGCCGTCGCTCGATGTCGTGCCCTATCTTTCCTTTGTCGGCTCGGCCGAGGCCCATGAGGGCGCGCAGCCCGTCGTCCTGGCGATGAATGCCGAACCTGCAGCGCTGACCTTCGTGCGCCACGAGGTGAGCGAGCAGGCCGACAGCCTCACGATGCCCACGCATTCCCATTCGATCGGCGGGCACGGGCGGTTCGCGGCGCCGGGCAACGCGGTGCGACGCCAGGTCCAGGTCCGTCCCGTCAGCCCGCGTACGGCCGACGAGCTGGCCGGCTTCTTCCGCGACGTCGCCTACACGCTCACCGATATTCGACAGGGCGAGGCGGTTCCGCCGATCAAGGTCGATCGCGTGCCGGCCGACCTCGGCAACAAGGACGGCAACGAGCGCAAGGCACTGTTCATCACCGCATTGCTGCCGATCGTTCTCGAGGCGAACCAGCGTGTCCTCGCCGACCGCGAGCAACTCCTGTTCATCCGCAGCAAGATCGAGAACGATCCGCTTGCGCTTACCGCCATCGAGCGTCTGTGGCTCGAGGATCTGGCCGATCGCTACGATGCTTCTGCCGACCAGCTCGACGAGCTGGTGCGTCGCGTCGATGTGGTGCCGCCGTCGATGGCCATCGCGCAGGCCGGCGTGGAATCGGGCTGGGGAACGTCGTTCGCCGCGCGTAACGGCAACGCCCTCTATGGCCAGATCCAGGCGGTCGGCCGGCACAGCGTCGACGTCCCGTGGAAGCCCGGTCGCGGCATGCCCCAGCCCTTCGCCAATGTCGGCGAGGCGACCGACGCCTACGTCGCGAACCTCAATACCCATGCCGCCTATGCCAGCTTCCGCAGCGAACGCGAAGCCATGCGCGGTCGCGGCGAGGATCCGGACGGCTTTCGCCTGATCGGCATGCTGCTGCGCTACTCGGAACGCGGCCCGGCCTATGTCCAGTTCGTGCGCCAGATCATGCGGGAGAACGACCTCGGCGATTTCGACCGGGCGCGGCTCTCCAGCTTCTAGCCGTCACATCATCGGGCGTTCGAGGTCGGCGTTTGCGACCAGCGGATAGCGACGCGCGTCGAACAGCTGATAGTGCCACCATTCGTTGCGGTAGAAGTCCCATCCCGCCGCGGTCATCAGTCCCATCAGCACCAGCCGGTTCCGCTGCGCTTCGGGCGATATGTCGGTCCGCGCATGGTGCGACAGCGGCGTGAAGGCGTCGAAGCCGGTGCCCATGTCGAGTTCCTGGCCGACCTCGTCCAGCAGGGTCAGGTCGACCGCGACTCCGCGCGAATGCGGCGAACCGCGGCGGGGATCGGCGACGAATTCGGGATCGGGCTGCGCGTGCCACAAGGCCCACTGCGCTTCGACCGGCCGGAGCGCGTCGAAGATGCGCAGGCGATAGCCGAGCGGTCTGGCCAGGGCGATGGCGGCAGCGAGTTTTTCCGCGGCATCCCGGTGCAGCCAGCATTCGGCATTCCGGTAGATCGGGCGGCCCGTTAGATTGGCGTCCGTCGCATAGGCAAGCGTCACGTCGACATCGAAGTCGGGCGGGGCGATGGAAACCAGATCGAGCTTCATGACTGCACAATGCCCAGCCGGCCGCGCCGGCGCCAGACGCTCATGAGCGACGCATGAGCGCGATCCTCGCCTTCGATTGCGCTGTAAGCGGCATGAGCATCGCCGTCGTGCGCGACCATGTCTGCCTTTCGAGCCTGCGCGAGGAGGGGCGCGACCAGGCCGCGCGCCTGCTGCCCGCGGTCGCCTTTGCCCTCGGGAACGCCAGGGTGCCCCGGAAGACCCTGGACATGATCGCCGTCACGATCGGACCGGGCAGCTTTACCGGCGTCCGCGTAGGCCTTGCGGCGGCGCGAGGGCTTGCCCTCGGGCTCGGCATTCCGCTTGCGGCTGCGTCGACCACCGCCGTGTTGCGCGCGCAGGCGGGCGACGCCGGCGACCGGCTCGTCGTCGCGGCCATCGACTCGCATCTCGGCGACTGGTTCTGCGAGACCGGCGACGCGGATGCCGGCCCGTTCGTGGCCGGCGCCGAAGAGGTCGCGACGCATCTCGGCGGGCGCGCTTCCCTGGTCGTCGGCCACGAGACGGCCCCGCTGGTCGCGGCGCTCCAGGCCCGGGGCATCGACGTCCGCGCGCGGAATGCCCTTCCTGATCCCGTCGTCCTGGCGCGGCTGGCGCAGGCCGACGGTGTGGAAACCTGGCGTCGTCGAAATGCGACCGAAGGGCTGCCGCGTCCGCTCTATCTCCGCGGCGTCAACATAACGACGCCCGACGGCACGCGACGCACCGTCGATTGATGACGGGCTTCGCGCTCCGCCCGCTCGGCGCCCTCGACCTCGACCTGGTGTCGCGTTTCCATGGCGATGCGTTCGAACCGCTCGGCGAGCGACGCTGGACGCGTCAGGACATCGCAGGGCTTTTGTCCACACCGGGGACGTCCGGGTTGTTCCTGCTGGAAGAAGATCGGGAGATCGGCATGGCGCTGTTCCGCGTCGCCGCCGACGAGGCGGAGCTTCTGACCATCGCCGTCGGCTCCTCGCATCGGCGGCGTGGTGCCGGCAGCCGGCTTGTACGCGCCGTGGTGGACCAGGTGCGTGCCGCGGGTGCCTTGGCGCTATTCCTTGAGGTCGGTGAGGACAATCCGCCGGCGCGTGCGCTTTACGGCCGCATGGGCTTCGAGACAGTCGGCCGGCGCATGGCTTATTACGATCGCGCAGGGCGGCCAGCCGCCGACGCGTTGGTCATGCGTCTCGTTCTCGGCGGATGAAAACGTCACGCCCGTCGGATCGTCACGACGTGGCTTTCTCCGTCGGCTTCGATTCCCAGGATGACGTGGCCTTCGTCGCGGGCGGCGCGCGGCACGTTGCGCAAGGGTTCGTCGCCGCGTAAACGCACGTTCAGCGTCTCGCCCGGCTTCATGCGCTCCAGCCGCAGCTTCGTGCGCACGAACGTCATGGGACAGACTTCGCCGGTAATGTCGATGTCATGGTCTGCGGGTAAAGACATGTCATCAACTATACCGCAGCCGCCGGTCGGTGTAGGGTGGGAGAACATGCCTGACCGGAAGTCAAAACTAGAAGCCCTCTGCGCGGAGCGCGGATTGAAGATGACGGAACAGCGTCGCGTGATCGCGCGCGTGCTTTCCGACGCGTCGGACCATCCTGACGTGGAGGCGGTCCATCGCCGGGCGACCGCCATCGACCCGAACATCTCGATCGCTACGGTCTACCGCACCGTGCGGCTGTTCGAGGAGGCGGGCATCCTGGCGAAGCACGATTTCGGCGACGGACGGGCGCGCTACGAAGAGACGCCCGACGAGCATCACGACCACCTGATCGACATCCAGAGCGGAAAGGTCGTGGAGTTCCACAACGACGAGATCGAGGAGCTGCAGCGGCGGATCGCCGAGAAGGCGGGTTATCGTCTGGTCGGGCACCGCCTCGAGCTCTATGGCGTCCCTCTGGACGCCAAGTCCGACCGCCAAAAATGAGTGGACGGGGCGCGATGCACCCCGATAATGGACCCATGATCGGGGCGGCCCCCTTGCGGATTCAACATGCGCATCGACCGCGCTGACAGCGAAGCCGAGCTTCTCGGCCCACCTGTCTCCAACGCCGAGATCGTCAAGGTCGTCGCTGGCGACTTCGAGGTGCGTCTTGCGCGGACGGCAGCGGAGATCGAGGCGGCGCAGGCCTTGCGGTATCGCGTCTTCTACGAAGAGATGACCGCCCACCCCACGCCTGAGATGAAGGCGCTGGGTCGCGACTTCGATCCGTTCGACGAGGTGTGCGATCACCTGCTGGTCCTCGACCGTCGCCGTGGCGAAGGCCCCGAGGGCATCGTCGGCACCTATCGCCTGATCCGCCGCCCGGCGGCGGAGAAGATGGGGCGTTTCTACTCGTCGGCCGAGTACGACATCCAGAAGATGATCGACTATCCGGGCGAAGTGCTGGAGCTCGGGCGCTCCTGCATCGCCAAGGATGCGCGCAATACCGCGACGATGCAGATGCTGTGGCGGGGCATCGCGCTTTACGCCTATCACTACAACATCCAGGTCATGTTCGGTTGCGCCAGCCTGCCCGGTACCGACACGGCGCAGCACGCGCAGGCCTTGTCCTACCTGTACCATCATCACCTGGCGCCGCCGGAGATCCGGGTGCGGGCCGTACCCGGCCGGTACGTGAAGATGGACGTGCTCGAGCCCGACAGCTACGAGCCGCGCCGTGCCATGGCGCGCGTCCCGCCGCTGATCAAGGGTTACCTGCGGCTCGGCGGCTTCGTCGGCGACGGTGCCGTCATCGACCACGAGTTCGACAGCACCGATGTCTTCATCATCGTGAAGACCGAACTGGTGACCGAGAAATACATCCGTCACTACGAACGCGGAATTCGTTGAGCGCTTCCGCCGAAGCGTCTCTTCCAGGCATGTGGATCGGCTCTCCCCTGCGCGGCGCCTTCAGGCTGCTGACCTATCTGCTGCTGACGCTGACGTTGCTGCCGGTTCATCTCCTGGCGCTTGCCGTCCGGGCGCGGCCGGTCTTCCGGTGGCTGCCGGTGATCTATCACCGCATGGTCTGCGTCATCCTCGGCATCAAGGTGAAGGTGAACGGCGTCCGCTCGACGGAGATGCCGACGCTGTTCGTCTGCAATCACGTCTCCTATCTCGACATCGAGGTGCTGGGGGGCCGCATCCCGGGCTGCTTCGTCGCCAAGGCCGAGGTCGCGACCTGGCCGTTCTTCAGCACGCTCGCCAAGGCGCAGCGGACGATCTTCGTCGATCGCCGCTCGGCCAAGACCAACAACAGCCGCGAGGAGATGCTGAAGCGTCTCGATACCGGCGACAATCTGATGCTGTTTCCCGAAGGCACGAGCAGCGACGGCACGCGGGTCCTGCCCTTCCGCAGCGCCCTGTTCGCGGTGGCCCAGCTGCGCCGCAACGACAAGCCGATCCTGGTGCAGCCCGTCGCCATCTCCTACACCCGGCTCGACGGCATCCCGCTCGGGCGCTACTGGCGCCCTCTGTTCGCCTGGTTCGGCGATCTCGATCTCGTGCCCCATCTCTGGCAGATGGTCTGCCTTGGCGAGACCGAGGCGGTCGTCACCTTCTTCCCGCCAGTCGACATCGACATCGTCGGAGACCGCAAGAAACTGGCGGATTACTGCTTCCGGCAGGTGTCTTCCGGCGTGCAGGCCGCAAATTCCGGCCGCCCCGAACTGCTGCCGCCGCTAGATGCCCCCCAGCTCGACGCTCGACCCTGACGGGGCGGAGTGTTAGAACGCCCGCGTTCCCGCACCGGAGTGAAGCAGGCGTCCGCATGACCGGGCAGCATAAGCGCGTGTTCATCCGCACCTATGGGTGCCAGATGAACGTCTACGATTCCGACCGCATGGCCGACGTCCTGCGGCCGCTCGGCTACGCGCTGGCCGATGCGCCCGAGCAGGCCGACCTGGTGGTGCTGAACACCTGTCATATCCGCGAGCATGCGTCGGAGAAGGTCTATTCCGAGCTCGGTCGCCTGCGCGACGTGAAGACCGAGCGGCGCGCCGAAGGCCGCGACCTCACCATCGCGGTAGCGGGCTGTGTCGCCCAGGCCGAGGGCGAAGAGATCGTCCGGCGGCAGCCCGCGGTCGACATCGTCGTCGGCCCGCAGGCCTATCATCGCCTGCCCGAACTGCTGGCGGAGGCCGAACGGAAGGCCGCGATCCTGCGTCACGGCAAGCGCCGGCCGGGCGCCGGCGTGCTCGACACCGATTTCCCGGCCGAGAGCAAGTTCGACCATCTGCCCTCGCCGCAAGGCGTGCGGGCCGGCTCGGCTTTCCTGTCGATCCAGGAAGGATGCGACAAGTTCTGCACGTTTTGCGTGGTGCCCTACACGCGCGGCGCCGAATACTCCCGGCCCGTCGAGGCGGTCCTCGCCGAGGCCCGGCAGCTTGCGGCCGCCGGCGCAATCGAACTCACGCTGCTTGGCCAGAACGTGAATGCCTATCATGGCGAAGCGGCCGACGGCGCAACCTGGTCGCTCGGGCGATTGCTGCGCGCGCTGGCGGAAATCGAAGGCATCGCCCGCCTGCGCTACACCACGTCCCATCCGCGCGACATGGACGCCGACCTGATCGCGGCGCATGGCGACATACCCCAGCTCATGCCCTATCTGCATTTGCCGGTGCAGTCGGGATCGGACCGCATCCTCGAGGCGATGAACCGGCGTCATGGCCGCGACCTCTTCCTGTCGCTGGTCGACCGGTTGCGCAACGCGCGTCCGGACCTCGCGTTGTCGTCTGATTTCATCGTGGGATTCCCGGGCGAGACCGATGCAGATTTCGACGACACGATGCGACTGGTCGAGCAGGTGGGGTTCGCCTCTGCCTTCTCGTTCAAATACAGCCGTCGCCCCGGCACACCGGGCGCCGCGCTCTCCGGCCAGGTGCCCGAAGCCGTGAAGTCGGCGCGTCTCGCCGCGTTGCAGGCGCTGCTGGGGCAGCAGGCACGCGACTTCAACGTGTCGAAGGCGGGGACCACCGTGCCGGTGCTGTTCGCGGAGCCGGGGCGCAAGCCGGGACAGATCATCGGCAAGACGCCGTGGCTCCAGTCGGTCTATGCCGAGGGAAACTTACGCCTGATCGGGCACATCGTCGATGTCGAATTGACCGAAGGCCATCCCAACAGCCTGGCGGGGCGTATCGTCACCCACGCGCACGAGGTCGCCGCGTGAGCGACGTGGCCCCCGGCGGGCGCGCAGCCGACGTGCGGCGCATGACCTTCGACGACAATGCGCTGCTCGCCGTGCTCTACGGCAACCACGACCGGAACCTGGTGCGGCTCGAGCAGCTTGCCGGCGTCCAGCTGAGCGCGCGCGGCAACCAGCTCGCGATCGCCGGTGCCCCGGACAATGCGGCAATCGCCCAGAAGGCGATCGGCGCCCTCTACGAGCGCCTGAAGCGCGGCCTTTCGATCGAGATCGCGGACGTCGACGCCGCCGTTCGCTTCGCCCGGACGGGCGCGGAAGCCGGCGACACCAGCGAAGGGATCCGCACGCGCCGGCGCACCGTGCAGGCACGCTCGCCCGGTCAGCGGACCTACCTGGACGCCCTCAAGGAGCGCGACATGGTGTTCGCTCTCGGACCGGCTGGATCGGGCAAGACCTACCTTGCGGTCGCCATGGGGGTGTCGCTGCTGATGGCCGGCAAGGTCGAGCGCATCGTGCTGTCGCGGCCGGCGGTCGAGGCGGGCGAGCGCCTGGGCTTCCTGCCCGGCGACATGAAGGAAAAGATCGACCCCTACCTGCGGCCGCTCTACGACGCCTTGCACGACATGATGCCGGCGGAGCAGATCGCCAACCGCATGGAGTCCGGCGAGATCGAGATCGCTCCGCTTGCCTTCATGCGTGGCCGCACGCTCGCGCATTGCTACGTCATCCTCGACGAGGCCCAGAACACGACGCCGATGCAGATGCGCATGTTCCTGACCCGTCTCGGAGAGGGCTCTCGCATGGTCATCACCGGCGATCCCAGCCAGACCGATCTGCCGGGCGGACAGAAATCGGGACTGGCCGACGCTGTTGCCACTCTGGCCGACGTCGACGGGGTTCGTTTCGTGCGCTTGAGCGCAAAGGACGTGGTGCGGCACGATCTCGTGACCCGCATCGTCGAGGCCTATGACGCGCGCGACAAGAAAGCCCGCTCTTAGTTGCACCGTCGTCGTGGTGGACGAAGGCTGGCAGGAGGTCCTGCCCGGCGTCGAGCGGCTCGTGCGCAAGGCGGCCCGAGCAGCGACCCGGCGCAAGGCGTCGCTCAACGTGGCCTTGTCGGACGATCGCGGGGTTCGCACGCTCAACCGGCAGCATCGAGGCAAGGACAAGCCGACCAACGTGCTCTCGTACCCGTCCGGCGAAAGTGTCTTCCTCGGCGATATCGTTCTGGCCCGGCAGACGATCTGGCGCGAGGCCAGGCAGCAGAAGAAGCAGCCTGCCGATCATGTGGCGCATCTCGTCGTACATGGCGTGCTGCATCTTCTCGGGCACGACCACGAGACGAGCGACGAGGATGCCGAACGCATGGAAGCGCTGGAGCGGCGGATCCTGAAGAAACTCGGGATCGCCGATCCGTACGCGGCTGACTAGAGCATCTCGAGTGGCTGCTTTTTCTTCGGAGGCGGAAAGGCGCGATCCAGGGCGGCCGTCACCTCTTGCGTCAGCTCGACGTCGAGCGCGCCGAGATTTTCCTGCACCCGCTCGCGACTTGAGGATTTCGGAATCGTGACGACGCCCGGCTGCGCGAGAAGCCATGCGACTGCGAGCTGGGCTTCTGTGCAGCCGAGCTCCGCCGCGACTTTCCCAAGGGCGGTGCTGCGCAGCAACCTGCCCTGGTCCAGCGGCGAATAGGCCATCAGCGGGATCGACCGCTTGCGCATCCAGGGCAGGAGATCGAACTCCGGGCCACGTCGCGACAGGCAATAGAGCACCTGGTTGCTGGCGGTCAGCCCTTCATCGAAACCGGCGACCTCCTCGATGTCGTCGAGATCGAAGTTGCTGACGCCGAAGTCGCCGATCTTCCCGGCGTCGCGCAGTCGGTGGAACGCTTCGAAGGTCTCCTCGAGCGGCGTGCTGCCACGCCAGTGCAACAGATACAGGTCTATACGCTCGATCCCCATGCGCCGCAGGCTGCGTTCGCAGGCCGCGACGGTGCCGGTGCGCGTGGCGTTGTGCGGATACACTTTGCTTACGATGAAGGGGCGGCGCGTACGGCCGGCGATCGCCTCGCCGACGATCTCCTCGGCGACGCCTTCGCCATACATCTCCGCCGTGTCGATCATCGGGTAGCCGAGATCGAGGCCGTATCTCAAGGCGTCGAGCTCCTCGGTGCGCCGGCGTCCGCTTTCGCCCATGCGCCAGGTGCCGAGTCCGAGTACGGGCATTTCGACGCCGGACGGAAGAGTGCAGGAACGCATGGGGAACTTCCATTGCAACACGGGGCCAATAGCCTATCTTACGGACCATGCCTGACTCCACAGCGCACAGTACGAAGCCGGGTGACAACCCGGCTGAGCAGACTGAGCCCCCGGCGACCGCGCTTGCGTCGCCGGCTTCGGACATCCCTGCCAATGGCGGCCTCCTTCGTGCGCTCCTGCGGCGGTTGCGCCGCCGCGAGAAGAACGAGGCCGTCCGCGAGGCGATCGAGGAACTGATCGAGGGCGCGCCCGAGAGCGACACGCCGATCAGCGAGGACCAGCGGGCGTTGCTCGCCAACATCCTGAAGCTGCGCGACAAGACGGTCGCGGACGTCATGGTGCCGCGCGTCGACATCGTCGGGATCGCGGCCGACACGCCGCTCGACGAGGTCGTCCGCCTGATCCAGGCCGAGGCGCATTCGCGCTATCCGATCTATCGCGAGTCGCTCGACGACGTGATCGGGATGATCCACATCAAGGACGTGCTGGTCTATTGGGGCACGGCCAAGAAATTCAACCTTCGCGACATACTGCGTCGTGTCGTCTTCGTCGCGCCGACCCTGCCGGTGCTCGACATGCTTCTCGACATGCGCCGGTCGCGCACGCACATGGCCCTTGTCGTCGACGAATTCGGCGGTACCGACGGGCTCCTCACCATCGAGGACCTTGTCGAGGAGATCGTCGGCGAGATCGAGGACGAGCACGACGTCGCCCAGACACCGACGGTGGCCCGTCGCGTCGACGGCAGCATCGACGTCAATGGCCGCACGCCCATCGAGCTTCTCGAACAGGAGATCGGACATGTTCTCTCCGAGGACGAACGCCGGGAGATCGATACCGTGGGAGGGCTGATCTTCTCGCTCCTGGGGCGCATTCCCGAGCGGGGCGAGGTCGTTCGCCATCCGTCGGGAGTCGAGTTCGAGATCCTCGACGTCGATCCACGGCGCATCCGGCGTCTCAGGGTGCGGCCCGTGGCGGCGGAATCGCCGGCCACTGCCGCCTGAACCCAGTTCGAAACGTGCAGAGCCTTTCTGGCTGGCGCGCTGCCGGCGTTGCCCTCGTGTCCGGAGCGCTGGCATCCCTCGCCATGCCGCCGCTCCACTGGTTGCCCCTTGCGGTGCTGGGGATGGTCGCCTTCGTCTGGCTGTGGATCGGCGCGCCGACGCCCAAAAGTGCGTTGTTGCGTGGCTGGGCCTGGGGCCTCGGTCATTTTGCCGTCGGTTCTTACTGGATCCTCGAAGCGTTCTACGTCCCGCCCGCCGATTTCGGGCCGCTCGGCCCCCCCATCGTGGCGGGTCTCGCCGGCGTCCTCGGCTTTTTCCCCGGGCTCGCGGCCGGTACGGCGAAATGGGTCGTTCGGCGCTGGCCGTCGGTGGACGGCCGCTATCGCCGCCTCCTCCTGCTGGCGTTGACGTGGACCGTGGCCGAGTGGCTGCGCGGTCACGTGTTCACCGGCTATCCCTGGAACCCGTTGGGGCATGTGTGGGCCTTCGCCGCCCCCCTGGTACAGGGCGCATCGGTGGTCGGCGTCTACGGCCTGGGCCTCGTCACGTTCATGTTGCTGGCGGCACCCGTTGCGGGCTGGATCGCATCGGTCGGCGCCTTGCTCGTGCTGGTCGGAGCGGGCGTGGCGGGCATGTCGATCATGCCGCCGCCCGGCGACGGGACGGGGCCTCTTGTGCGGCTCGTCCAGCCGAACGTCCCGCAGGGCGAGAAATGGCGCCCGGAGAACCGGGCGAAGCAGCTTCACCAGCTCGTGGACCTGAGCCGCCGCCCGGGGTTCGACAAGCTCAGCGCCGTCATCTGGCCGGAGACGGCCGCACCGTTCATCGTCGAACCGGACTCGCCGTCGCTGCCCTTCATCGCGTCGGCGGTTCCGCCCGGCGGGTCGCTTCTCATGGGCGCAGCGCGCGGCAGCGGGCAGCGCGACGACGGCGTCTGGAATTCGCTGCTGGTGATCGACGAAGCGGGCAAGATCGCGGCGCACTACGACAAAGTGCATCTCGTCCCGCTGGGTGAATATATCCCGTTCCACAAGCAGCTGGCGCCCGTGTCGGGAATGATCGGCCGCGGTTCGTTCGAAGTCGGCGAAGGGCGCGTCACGCTGCAGCGGCCCGGTCTTCCCTCCTTTTCGCCGATCATCTGCTACGAGGTGATCTTTCCGGCCGCAGTCACCGGGCCCGGCGAACGGCCCCAGTGGCTGCTCAACATAACGAACGATGCGTGGTTCGGCCTGTCGAGCGGACCCTACCAGCATCTGACGAGCGCACGGCTGCGCTCGATCGAAGAGGGCCTGCCGATGATGAGGGTGGCGAACACGGGAGTGTCTGCCGTGATCGACGCCTACGGTCGCGTACTGGCCGCTATCGACATGGATCGGGAGGGGATCATCGACCACGCGATCCCCGCGGCGCGACCGCCGACCCTTTACGGCAGGTGGGGCGACTGGATGCTGCTCGCCTTGCTGTTGTTGGGCGCGGGCGTCCTGCTCGTGTCGGTTTGTTTCCGTAGGTCTGAAAACACCTAAGAATTCAGGCTCTTACTTCTCCAAGTTCGACTTGCAATATGTGCAGTACAAGCTTAAGTGATATGCACCTCTCGCTTTTAGATATGCAGTCATGCACATGTGTTCCTAACGGCTAAGGGGTAGGTACTGCCGTCGGCTCTTTCCAGGGCCGGCCCCGCGTTGAATATCGGTGGTTTCGAGAGGGATTGAGGACACATGGCCAGATCGCACCCGGTTGACGTCCATGTCGGGGCGCGCATGCGCCAGCGGCGGACGCTCCTTGGCATGAGCCAGGAAAAGCTCGGGGCCGCCGTGGGCCTGACCTTCCAGCAGATCCAGAAATACGAGCGTGGCTCGAATCGCATCGGCTCCAGCCGGCTTTTCGAGTTCGCCAAGGTACTCGACGTTCCCGTCTCCTACTTTTTCGACGAGATGCCGAACAACGCGCTGGCCGGCCGGCCGATGTCCGGCCGCGGCCGCAAGGGCGGGTTCGGCGAGGCCGGCACGCCTTTCGAGCAGGAAAAGGACCCGCTGATCAAGCGCGAGACGCTGGAGCTCGTGCGCGCCTACTACAAGATCCGCGAGGCCAGGGTGCGCAAGCGTATCTTCGAGATGGTCAAGGCGGTCGGGGCAGCCAGCCACACCGAAGCCACGACGAGCCGCAAGGGGCGCTGAAAAGCACCGGGCTTCGCTTCGCGAACCTCTTGATTTCCACTGTCGTTTGGAGTTTTTAACCACGCGGTACCGGGGGTCGGTACCGACGCGGACGGATTTGGACGACTTGCCACCGCGGAACAAAGGCTAAGCCGGACGTTGGCGGCTCAACCGCCCTGCCCGGGAGTCCAGGACAACCGAGGAGGGGCCGTTGGCGCTCAAGGATTACATCTTCACCAGTGAGTCGGTTTCGGAAGGTCATCCGGACAAGGTTTGCGACCAGATCTCTGACGCGATCCTCGACGCCTTCATCGCCAACGACGTGAAGCTCGGCATTGCCGACGACAGCCACGCCAACACGCGTCTCGGCTGCGAGACGCTGGCCACCACCAACAAGATCGTGATCGCCGGCGAAGGCCGCGCCTCCGAGCCGTTCATGAAGAAGTACGGCAAGCACACGGTGGTGAATCGCGAGGCCATCAGCGAGATCGCCCGCGATGTCGTGCGCGACATAGGTTACGACCAGGACGGTTTCTCCTTCCACGGCGCCGACGTCGAGGTGCTGCTCCACGGCCAGTCGCCCGACATCGCCATGGGCGTCGATGCGAAGAAGAAGGGCGGTAATCTCGGCGAGCAGGAAGGCGCGGGCGACCAGGGCCTGATGTTCGGCTTCGCCTGCCGCGACTCGGAGGAGTACGAGAAGGGCTCGTTCATGCCGGCCCCGATCTATTTCTCGCACAAGATCCTCGAAGTGCTGAGCAAGGCACGCCGTTCGGGCGAACTGCCCGACCTCCAGCCGGACGCGAAGAGCCAGGTGACGGTGCGGTACGTCGACGGCAAGGCCGTCGGCGCGACCAAGGTGGTCGTCTCGACCCAGCATCGCGAGGCCAACAAGAAGGGCAAGAAGTACAATTCCGGCATGATCCGCGAGATGATCTCGGCCCATGTCGAGAAGTCGCTGCCCAAGGGCTGGATGCCGAAGAAGGCTGCGGACTTCTTCGTCAATCCGACCGGCAACTTCGTGGTCGGCGGGCCGGACGGCGATTGCGGCCTGACCGGCCGCAAGATCATCGTCGACACCTACGGCGGCTACGCCCCGCATGGCGGCGGTGCTTTCTCCGGCAAGGATCCGACCAAGGTCGACCGCTCGGCCGCCTATGCGGCGCGCTACCTGGCCAAGAACGTCGTGGCCGCCGGCCTCGCCGACCGCTGCCTGATCCAGGTCGCCTATGCGATCGGCGTCGCCGATCCGATGTCGCTCTATGTCGACACGCAGGGCACCGGCAAGGTCGACGAGCGCAAGCTTGAGAAGGTGCTTGCCGATCTGTTCCCGCTGCGTCCGACCAACATCCGCCGGGCCCTCGAGCTGACCAAGCCGATCTACCGGCGCACCGCGGCCTACGGTCATTTCGGCCGCAAGCCGGAGCGCGATGGCGGCTTCTCGTGGGAGCGCACCGATCTCGTACCGGAGCTGAAGCGCGCGTTCGGCGCCCGCTGATCCTCTTTACTTGTCATCCAAGGCGCGCGGGACCCGGTTCCGCGCGCCTTTTGCTTGAGCAACGACGGACAAATAATTGAGCCGAAAGGTATTCTCGGATACCTTTGATACATGGCTCCGCTCGAGAACGGCGGCTTCCAGCAGGCCCTGTGGGACGGCGGGAGCAGGCCTCGCGTCGACTCCCTGCTGCGGGCGCTGCTCTATATCGCCCAGCAGGTCGGGCGCCCGGTCAGCGAAGCCGACGTCCGTCGGCTGGCGGCCATTCCCGGTTCCGGCCTCGACGAAGCGGCCTTCCTGACCGTCGGGCAGCGGCTCGGCCTCGACGGCGAGGCCGTCGACCTCGTCCGGTCGCGACTCGAGGATCTTCCGCTTCCGTTTGCCCTTCTCGGCCCCGACAACGTGGCCCATGTCGTGGTCTCGGGACGGGGCGAGAGCTGGACGGTCCTGGATGTCCTGGAGGGGAGGGTCTGGCAACTCGCGAGCGACGAGGTCTGCGCGCTCGGGACGCGGGCGCTCGCCCTGCGCGAGCGTGGTGCGGCGGCCGGAGAGCCGAGCTGGTACGCGCCCTTGTGGCGGCGCGTACGGCCGGTGGTCCTCAAGCTGGCCGCCATCTCGTTCCTGATCAACGTCTTGGGGTTGCTCACCCCGCTCTTCATGATGCTGGTGGTCAACCGCCTCGTGGGCAGCGTGCCGGCGGGCGGCGTTGCCTCCCTCACGTGGGCGCTCGCCGTCGGCATGGTGGCGGTCTATGCGGCCGACTTCGGCCTGCGCGTGCTGCGAGGCGCGATGGCGGCCCGCACCGGCGCTCGCCTCGATGCCCTGATGAGCGGGGAGGTCCTCCATCATTTGATGGCGCTGCCCTATCGGCACTTCGAGAGGACGCCGTCGGGAATCATCGTCGAGCGCCTGCGCCAGCTCGACGTGCTGCGCGGTTTCTTCACGGGGCAGATGCCGGTATTGGCCATCGATCTCGTCTTCGTCGTCCTTTTCCTGATCGCGACCTTCTCGATCAGCACGACGCTCGGTCTCGTCGCCACCGGAACCGTTCCCCTGCTGGTCGGCGTGTCGCTGATCGCGCACAGGGCGCAGCGACGGCTCGCCGAGGAGAGCTTCCAGGCGCTTGCCGCCAAGAGTTCCACGCTGGCCGAAACGGTGGCCAATGCAGCGACCGTAAAGGCGCTGGGCCTGGAGGCCGAGGTCGAGAAGCGCTGGCAGGCCAAGGTCGACCAGTCGGCGCGCACGAGCCTGCGGGCCAATGCGCTGGCCGGTGTCGTGGCGAGCGCGTCGGGCACGTTGCAGCTGGTCGCGTCGCTCGTCATCGTCCTGATCGGCGTGGGCGAAGTGCTCGATCACAGCCTGACGGTCGGTGCGCTGATCGCCGCCAACATGCTGGCGGCGCGGGCGTTGCAGCCCATGCGGCAGCTGGTCGGCGCATGGCATCAGCTGCAGGCGGTGGGGGCGGCCTTCAAGCGCATCGACGCGCTCATGCACGAAGCCTCCGAGAGCGACGCCGGAGAACTCGTGCCGATGCCGGCCTTCGGCGGCGACATCGCCTTCGAGCGCGTTTCCTACCGTGCCGAAGAACGCGGCCCGTCGATCCTGCGCGACGTCGACCTGACGATCGGGGCGGGAGAGATCGTGGGGATCGTCGGGCCTTCCGGATCCGGAAAGACGACCCTGGCCAACATGATCCAGGGACTGGTGCGTCCGACCGACGGTCGTGTCCTGGTCGACGGAACGGACCTCGCACATATCTCGCCGGCCCACCTCCGGGCCCAGATCGGCTCGGTGCCGCAGGACGTCCAGCTCTTCACCGGCTCCGTCCGCGAGAACATTGCGATGGGCGTGGCGGACAAGGATCCCGGCCGGATCGTCGCCGTCGCGCGGTTCGTCGGCGCACACGATTTCATCCAGCGCCTGCCGCAGGGTTACAACACGATGCTCGGCGAACGGGGGCAGGGGCTGTCGACCGGACAGCGCCAGTTGCTCTGTATCGCGCGTGCGCTGATCCGCAACCCGCGCATCGTCATCCTCGACGAGGCCACGAGCGCCCTCGACCCGGCCACCGAGGAACAGCTTCTGCGCCAGCTCAAGAGCAGTGCCCGCGGCCGTACCGTGATCATGGTCACCCACCGCCTCGCGCCGCTCGCCATCGCGGACCGCGTGGCGCTGGTCATGGATGGGCGCATCGAACGGGTGGGGCCGCCGACCGAGGTCATGGCCTATGCCCGCATCCGCATGGCCGAGGCGACGCGCGGCCGCAGCGGGACTTCCGCGGCTACGGGGAGCTGACGAATCTCAGCCGAGGTTTGAGAAATCAGGGTCGATCAGCCGGGCCAGCCGCTCCGAAGCGAGGCGGGCGCAATCGATCAGCAGCGCCTTGCGTCGCGCCGCCGCCATCGGCCGGCGCGGCGGATGGCGCAGGATCTCGCCACCATAGGCATCCGCCACGATCAGGCCGATATCCTCCGGGATCAGGGCCTGCGGGAAGTCGGCCGGCAGCGCGAAGAAGAGCTGGTCGCACCAATCGAGGTAGTCGGGCCATTTCTGGTCGGAGCGCCAATCCTCGATGGAGGATTTCACCTCGACGATCGTGAGGTCGCCGCTGCCGCCCACCGCCATGATGTCGGCACGCCGTCCATCCGGCAAAGGCAGTTCGAGCAGCACGGTCCGGCCCGTCTGGCGCATCACGCGACAGGCGCCCCGACAGACGGCGCGCGTGACATCCGGCCGGATCGGACGAACGGGGAGGGGCGACGCTTCCATGTGGCGGCATTCTAACGGTGAGGGGCGGGCGGGCCACGGTGCGATCTGCAGGTCAGCCATCGCCTGACTCCCGGGCTGCTGTCGCTGCTTGCAGCCGGACGCAGCAAGAGGGCGGACGACGTCGATGCAACGCGCATCGGCCTTGCGGGATTTGTCGGTACTCTCAGGGAGATATCGCTGCGGTGTATGCCGGCAGCGCACACATCCCGCCGCCGGCGGGCCTCCGTGCCTGGAGCGGCCTAGCGGCTGGCTGCGGCGAGACGCGGTGGCGTCTCGTTGCCCGGCAACTCATAGGTCGGCTTGAAGGATTGGGCGAGCGCTTCGGCGCGACGGCGATCCCGTTCGCCTACCTTGTCTCCCGCCTTCTCGCGCACATTGCGCGCCTCGGCGTGTCCGCCTTGTTCGGCAAGGTAGAGCCATTTGAAGGCTTCGACCGGATCGCTGACGCCGGACACGCCGGTGAGCAGCATGACGCCCAGCGCCTGCTGGGCTTCCGGCACGCCCTGCTGCGCCGCCCGCGCGTACCAGAGCTGGGCCTGTACGGGATCGCGGGCAACGCCGGACCCGGCAAGGTAGGCATTCGCCAGCTTGAATTGCGCCGAGGGCACGCCGGCATTGGCCGCCACCTGGTACCAGCTTATCGCGGATTGCAGGATTTTCGCGTTGTAGGCCTTGTCGCGCGTGGCAGGTGCGCGGACGGCCATGTCGCCCAGCGCCAGGGCCGCCTCCGGCACGCCGTTCTCCTGGGCGCGTATGAGCCAGCGCTGCGCCGCTGCGGTGTCCTTCTTGACGCCGAGGCCGTCGGACAGCGCCATGCCATAACGCAGCGCGGCGAACATGTGTCCCTTCTCCGCGGCGCGGCGGTAGAGGTCGGCTGCGCGCGTCAGGTCCGCCCCCGCGGGCGGCGCGTTCTCCGCCATCGCACGCGCCAGCGCATAGGTGGCATAGGGATCGCCGTCGGCGGCGGCTTTCTCGAGCCAGGCGCGCGCGTTGATCACGTCGCGCTGCACGCCCTGGCCGCGGAAATAGAGCGTGCCGAGATTGAGCTGGGCACGGCGGTTGCCCTTCTCGGCGGCTTGCGTGAACAGCTGCACCGCGCGGGCCTCGTCCTTCGGCATCCCGGCTTCGCCGCGGATCAGGACGAGCGCAAGCCGGTGCTCGCCTTCGGAGGATCCGGCGGCGGCGGCCTGCTGGATCAGGCGGAGGCCTTCGCCGGTCGCGCCACGTTCCATCAGCATGGCGCCGAGCCAAGCCTGCGCATCGGCATTCGAGGCCGCGAGGGAGCGGAAATACTGTTCGGCACGGGCGGTGTCGCCGGCGCGATAGGCTGCCACGCCATCGCGCAACGGCGGGGCGACGGAAGGGTCGCCCGACTGGGCGTGCGCAACGGCCGCGGCCGTGACGAGCACCGCCGCCAGCGCCGTGCGCACCGGGATCATTTGGTCTTGAACTGATAGGCGGCGGCCGCGGCCTTCGCCTTCTCGAGTTCGTCGGGCTTGAGTTCGCGCGTCGCCTGCTCGAGGGCGAGGTTGGCGTTCGGCACGTTCCAGCGCTCGGCGATCGCGACCCACTTGTAGGCCTCGGTCAGGCTCTTCGGCACGCCCTTGCCTTCGGCATAGGCGCCGGCGAGCGGGATCATCGCCGGCGTGTAGCCGCGCTCCGACGCATCGAGCAGGAGCGGCGTTGCCTTGTTGATGTCGAACAGTTTCGACTCAGCATTGCCGTAGACATAGAGACCGAGGATGAACTGCGCGCGCGGGTCGCGCTCCTTGGCGAGGACCTGGAGTTCCTTCTCGGCCGTTACGACATCGCCCCCCTGCAGGGCTTTCACCGCTTCCTCGACGCCGGCCGCGGCCGGCTGGGTCAGTCCACCAAGGGCAAGGGTGGCCGCGAGGGCGGGAGCGAGGAAGGGACGGGGACGGACGAAGCTCACGGACAGACTCCCAGGTCACTGGCCAGGTTCTGGCAGGTATTGGCGAAGCGGCGGATCGTCTAGCATGGAATTGCGGCTGAAACACGAAGCGCCCCTCCCGGCGGCAGCTGTGGTGAAGGGCAGCCCCGATCCGGGAAACACATCCTCGTAGAGTGCCAGATCGGACCCGTTGTCGGGCGCAATCTGTCGCCCGCTTCGATGAAATTTCTTGCCGCGCATGCTGCGAGAGGGCGGACAGAAAATGAGGGAGTTGTGGCCAGCCTGCGGGCTGCGGGACGACAATAGCGCGGCATTCCCCACGCGGCTGCCACACCGTTCACGACCTGGGGCGAAGACGGTCGGCCCACCGTTGGGCGCTTCCACGTGGTGCTGGAGGAAGCCCAAGCTCGGGCGCGAGGCAAACACGCGAGGTGCGTCGTTCCCCCCGCCAAGCTGAATTGCGCAAAGTCTGAAAGCTGGCGAAGGCTGACTCCTGCACACCCTTTTTCGCCTATCTCTCGCTGCCTGCCTGCAACAATTGCTGGGATTTCAGGTGTGCTTGCCGGAAGAAGATATGCACTTTTGCAGATGACGGTGCTTCGGTGTCTTTGTTAAGTTGATCATCATAAGCAACGAAGTTCGTTGCCTAATTGATTTTGGAAAGGCTTTAGCAGACTTGGCAGCGCCTTGGCGCGCCGCACCCACCGAGTTCTACAATGCCCGCCGACGGCCTCCCAAGCCGTTCATCGAAGCCCCTTCCCACACACCCAAGGCTTCGATACCCCACACCCAGGCGGGCTCCAAAGGAAGGCCGGTCGTTCCCAAGCGACCGGCCTTTCTTTTGTCCGGACGGCGTGTCGCCTTGCGTTCTGGAAGGGATCGTCGACGGTAGTGACGACATAAGCGACAAGCGTCCAGATATCCCAAAAATGCCTATCTCGCTGGGAAAACACTGCCTAAATAAAGAATTTTTCCGACCGAGATATGCATTTTTGCACCTTACGCGGAATCGAGGCTGTGTTAAGTTCAGGCTATTAAAGAAATGCCTAGTCCATTGGTTTTCCTATGAAAATTGTCGGATTCCCCCTCGACATCTCGCGCTCGCAGGACGGCCGTGTCGTCCGCGGTCTCCGTACCCGACAGACACTGATCCAATCGACGCTGGACCTGATCCAGGCCGGTGACGTGGAGCCTACGTCGGCGGCGATAGCAACGATCGCGGGCGTGTCGAGCAGGGCTCTTTTCCAACATTTCACGAGTCTGGCCGATCTGTACGCCGCGGCCTTCGAACTTGCCGTGAGCCGGGCTTTCGATCGCAACCGCCCGGTCGATCTCGCGGCACCTTTGTCGAACCGCATCGAGTTGCTCGTCGCCGATCGCGCGCAATTGTTCGAAGAGTGGCTTCCGGTGTGGCATTTCGCCGAGCGTGTTCGCAGCGTGGCGCCGGCGGTGGGACTGGGGGTGGCCCAGCTGCGCCGCCTGCTACGCGAACGGCTTGCCGTCTGGTTCGAGACGGAACTCGGTAATCTCGACCCGGCCTCGCGCGGTCTCGTGCTGGACTCGCTCGACCTCGCCTTCGGTCTCGATAGCTGGATGAACATGCGCGAACAGCTTCGCCTGTCCCCCATGCACGCCTCGCGCACGTGGCGTTTCACGGCCCAGGCCATCGTCCTGCAGGCCCTGATGTCTCCGAACCAGCCTTCCGCAGCGGCCTGACGGATCGGATCGCGGCGGCTCCGACTCCGGAGCTTTTTGCCGATCCTGTTGATCGCCCACCGGCATGCGGGACGCCGGAGGGCCCGTCCTTCATAGGCTGCAAGCCGGGTAAACAAAAAGGGCGCCAGCCGCAGCCGTCGCCCTGATTGTGATCCGGCGTCTTCGCTTACTTGGCGCGGAACTTGTCGTGACAGGCGCCGCAGGTCTTGCCGGTCTCCGCAAACGCCGCGGTGAGAGCGGCCTGATCGCCCGATCCGGCGGCGGTCGCCAGCTTGTCGTAGGCGGCGATCGAGGTCTTGCTGGCGGCCTGGAAGCCGGCCTGGTCGGACCACACGGTCGGCAAGGCCTTGCTGTCCTTGTCGGAGCCCGCCGGGAACATCTTCTCGAAAGCGATTTCGAGTTCCTTGAGCTTCGCGGCCTGCTCGACGGCGCCGCTGGTCGGGCCCTTCGCGTCGATGATGGCCTTGATGGCGCGCATGGCGGCGGCGGCCTGCTTGCGATTGTCCTGGCGCTCCTTGACGATGTTCGCCTGTGCCACGGCAACCGTCGCGCCGCCGACCATCGCCGCGGCCGCCACTGCGCCGAGCAACGCCACAACCAGAGTCTTCCTCATAGGCCATCCCCTAAAGATTTCGCGTGCCTGCCGGCCGTTGTGACCTCGCAGGCCTCCCTTTGTCGCAGAGGATGCCCGATATGCGAACAGGTATCGTGAGCCAACCGACATCACGACTCCGTGCGGGGCCCCTTGCCTGTCGGGCCAATGGCCCGATTATGGCTGGCCGACAGGGCAGAAGGCAGGGTGCATGGCAATGAAGAAGGCAGGCTGGGTTCGGGTGTGGGATGCACCGGTGAGACTGTTCCACTGGATCCTCGTGCTCATGATGGCGACCTCGTACTTCAGTGGGCGTGCAGGCGGCGACTGGATGAATCTGCATTTCTGGTCGGGTTACGGCATCCTGACCCTGTTGCTGTTCCGGATCGCCTGGGGCTTCGTCGGCAGCACCACCGCGCGCTTCTCGACCTTCCTGCGGGGGCCGGTGGCCGCGCTGGAGCATGCCCGTCACCTTTTCGGCCCGGAACGCCCCCGCGACGCGGGACACAATCCGCTCGGCGGCGTCATGGTGCTCGTGCTGATCTTCGCCGTGCTCGCGCAGGCGGTCGCGGGTCTGTTCGCGGCCGACACCGACACCGGCCTCGTGAACGGGCCGCTTGCGATGAAGGTGGCGGATGTCTGGGTGGAGCGGGCGACAGCCTTCCACTCCTATTGGGTCAACGTGCTGCTTTGGCTGGTCGGCATCCATGTCGCCGCCGCTCTCCTCTATCTCGTCTGGAAGCGGCAGAACCTCATCGGGGCGATGTTCACCGGCCGCAAGCCGGTCGATGACGTGGTCGCGCCGGGGGCGACGCCGCCCAACCTCGTCTTCGCATCGCCGCGGCTCGCGCTGTCGCTGCTCCTGGCCGCGGCGGCCATCGTCTATTTCGTGGTTCGGGCCGGCGGCTGATTCAGGCAGCCCCGCGGCCTTGCTGCCTCAGGGACGCCTCTCTAGGGTGGCCGCATCACCAGAGAAAACTCGGATTTTGCACCATGAAATTCACCGGTACCGATTCCTATGTGGCCAGCGACGACCTGCGCGTGGCGGTGAACGCGGCCATCGCGCTGCAGCGCCCGCTGCTCATCAAGGGCGAGCCCGGCACCGGCAAGACCGTCCTCGCGCATGAGGTGTCGAAGGCGCTGAACGCGCCGATCATCGAGTGGCACATCAAGTCGACGACCAAGGCGCAGCAGGGCCTTTACGAGTACGACGCCGTCTCGCGCCTGCGCGACAGCCAGCTCGGCGACGAGCGGGTCAAGGACATCTCGAACTACATCAAGCGCGGCAAGCTGTGGGAGGCCTTCACGGCCGGCGACCGTCCGATCCTTCTGATCGACGAGATCGACAAGGCCGACATCGAGTTCCCGAACGACCTGCTGCTCGAACTCGACCGCATGGAGTTCTACGTCTACGAGACGCAGCAGACCATCAAGGCGGCGCAGCGCCCGATCGTCATCATCACCTCGAACAACGAGAAGGAACTGCCGGACGCCTTCCTGCGCCGCTGCT